>Ga0209679_1001128_pt1 | contig 10971 bp, 8 predicted proteins | sample WorMetHEROISLAND_4_FD_187408 | JGI IMG/M metagenome (GOLD analysis project Ga0209679, IMG submission 187408) | Marine gutless worms symbiont microbial communities from Max Planck institute for Marine Microbiology, Germany - Olavius sp. 2 HERON... ...
ATTCAGCACCGACTGAAAGGGACGAAGGTGAACGGCAGCGGCCTGGTACAGAATGCCGTTGCAGTAGTCCACGCGACTGGCAATAAGGGCGTGGACCAGCATTCTGGCATTGTCAGCGGATAGTGCTGGTCGGATGGACCATAGTTGACGGAGCTGGTAAAAACAGCGTGCAGCAACCCGCTTCACAAACGTCAGCTCAGCATCGATGTCAATGCCCAGACACGTTACGGTGGGTGACGGTGTAATCCTGTGTCCGTTCACAATAATCTCAGACACGGAGATGTTAGCCAGTTGTTGGCGTGAACCGACCCAGGTAAACTGAGTCTTGTCCGAATTCAGCCATAGTCGGTTGGACGTCATCCGCTAGTCGACCTCACTGATGCATCTCGTCAGCCGACTTGCCTCCGTAGCACATTGCTGAGTCTTGCAGTGAACGTACAGCTGAGTGTTGTCAGCATACGAGTGGGCTGTGACTCCGTGATGCTCGGTGCCCGGTGTCACACCAAGTGGACGATCTAGGAGCAGTTACCGTGTCGGATGCTGGGACACCGTAACCAAGACATTATATCTGCAATTTATATTGAAAGGGCTACGGTAAATACTGAAAACTGTTATCAAGTTACGTGACTTACATCCCTTGTCTAGCTAATAAATCACCACTTTAAGCTTCACCTAAATAGCCGTAGCACATTCAACAGACAGTCCGGTATAGGCTGGCGTGACGGTGCACTTAGTGCGACTCCAGGCCAATTACGCAATGGTCCCATTGTCCCGGCGGCTGGCCCGGCGTCCGTTTATTGTGCACCACTCAGTTAGTCTGTCAAGGTGTCCCGGCATCATCCCGGCGTCCCGGCTCGTTTTAGTGAGACTGGCCCATGGGATTTTTGTGGCCGCCGTCTGTGTAACACAGCCTCCATTATATTTTGCGCCTCTGATTCGTTCGCAACCTTGGCGCTATATAAATTTACTTACTTATTTATTTCACACTTGTTATACGCTGGACCTTCCTGCATACCTCAACAGTATCTGGCTATTCGCAGCACTGCACATAGCAGAAAACCGGAAATTGTTATATATTCATAGTAAACATCTTGGCGATCTCTGTGGGCGATGAATTTGAAACTTATGAAAATTGTAAGTGTAACATTGAAGAAATTCCCGCTTATTCAGTAAAATTACTAATTTGTAAATTAGTTACGATCTGAATAGTGGGAATTTCTTCAATTGTACGGTCCTGCGAATAGCCAAATGCTGAGTTATGCAGGACGTCCCTGCGTATAACATCAGCCATTATATTTTGCCTCAAGTTTTTTCCCAAACACTCTTTCTCCGCTGTCTCTATACCAATTTTCTGGAAACTTTGCCACACAACGTAAGTTCATTGGCAGTAGAAAACATCGCCTTTGCATTTAGTTAAAGTAAAAAAAAGTAAAGTCCTTCCAGAGCCACAAGGCCCATAGGGCGGCACTGATCTCTGTTTCCTTAGCGCTCAGCCAGACACCAGCTTACACTGTGAGACCACGGATACGGGGCTAGTGTATTGTGCAGTGTGCCTGTTTACTCCCCAGCTTTCGCTGGTACTCATTGCGCCTACCCACGGAGGGAGGGCCAGGCTGAGTTGACCTGGGTGGCTGGTTACATACCGAGATGGTTTACCCGTCTGCAGACGGTCATCCATCCACGTACTAACCGGGCCCGGCGTAAAGTAACTTCGTTGATCACGACCAACGTGTTAACCACTACACCACGCCGCCACCTCATTTGCATTTAGTTATGTGCCCCTAAAAGAAATTGGGACAAAAAACCCATTTTTGGCGATTTTTTGGACACTGCAGTAAGATTTTGCAATAACGTTCCATAGTGCAAAGAGATATTTTACAGTTTTAAAACAATAGCATATAACACTGATGTTCACGTGCTATGTGTACCAAACTTGTTAGGGAACAGGACTTACAGTAAGGGATTATGGCTGTCAGTAAAATTTTCATTAACAAAAAAATTGGGTATTTTGGCTCAAAATTGGCTATAACTCGGCCTACGTAGGAAATATGTCTCAGATTCTTGACATACCAAACGGGGTGTTCGAGGTCAGCCAGTTTAATGGCATCTTTCAAATTGGCCCCCGACTGACCCCTGTTGCCAGGCTATTTGACAAAATTGGCTATAACTCAGCTTGCATAGTGGTGTCAGATTCTTGATTCGTGGTTACCAAATTTTCACATGTTGCCACAAAAGTTCAATTTTGTAAAACAGCAGAGGGTGACCATCACGCTGGGCTTTGCCATGCTTTCTATCTTAAGTTGCCTTCACATCAATCGATGTATCATGTATCACCGGTACGATCATACGACGACGTGTTGTTCTGTGAAGTTTAATTACAACATTCAATATACTATACTATACTATAGAAACATCAGATTCTTGGATATTCTACAGATCCAGGCTGATCTAATCTACACTACTGTTTTGAGTAATAAAGAAGTACAGTACAATAACAGCATCTGCAGCTTATACAATATTTTGTAATTCAGAAAATTGTGAAAGTTGAGTGGCTTCACTAATGGCATTAAACATTTCTCAGCAGTATGGAGAAAGGAAGTCTAGTGAGCATCAGCAATCATACGTTGTAGATGAAATAATGATAATGAATTGCTTGGAAACCAGATTGTTTGCTGTACCGGAATCAGGTTGTAAGCAGACACCTTTTATTTCTATTTGTTATTACCAGTAATTATGCATTACAATTCCTGATATCTAAAAAAAAACTTTTAAATATATTCAAGAAATTTACACTTTTGTCTATGAATGCAATATTTCAGTTCAGTTCAGATGTGTATTTTAATTTCGCAGTTGTAGTCTGGCTGCCACTAACTTGCTTTGTCATGTGATTATATAGAACAACTCCATTTTTTGAGTCTGTTTCTGAAGTGTTCACTGGTCAATAAATGATCCCAGGCATCACTGGTGTCTCCTTACACATTCAATATGTGGCTAATGCACTAATTTGTTTTCTTGTTACTTATGTTACTTACCACTTGTCTGGTATACCTGGAAATGCCAGAGAATTTGACAGCTGTCAAAGAAATGTCAGGGAATTGCCTGGGAAAAATTTTGTAAGGGAAAGACGTTTATTGTTAGCTTCACGTTTGTGGCAATACCAGTGTTTAGTAGCATAGTAGTAGTAGCATAATAGTTTACTGATTCATTTTTGTGGCACATTGCTTTGCATTATTGTACTGTTATCACTGTTACGGTATATTTCTTTATTATGTTACTAGCTGTAATTACCCATCCTCCGGACGGAGTTCTACTCGCGCCGACTCGCGCTTTCGGCGCTCGCTGCTCGGCGCCTGCGACGCCTCGCCTCGTTACTCGAGCTGTAATTACCCGTCGTCCGGACGGAGTTTTGTAAGCGTTTGCCAGATGTCGCCTCCCCCGTCCTCCGGACGTAGTTTGAGCAGCGTTCGCCAGGTGTCACTTTCGCGCAGCGTGCTGGGTGTTTCGTAATTCTGTCACTCCCGCGCGGATACATGAATGACCTTGACACTGACCTTGACAGAAACACTCCCTGGGTGGACGTGAGTGCGTGTGTCAAGTTTGGTCTCGATCGGCCCAGCCGTTTGGCCGGCCATACGGAACATAGATACAGACAGACAAACATAACGCCTTTTATTATATAGATTAGTACACATGACGTGGGTAACTGCTATGTGGGAAGGAGTGCTGCAAAGCATTAGGGGAAATGTCAGGGAATTTAACAGTGCCTGGAGAGTGTAAATCATCATGCCATTGCTCTGTGTACATATTAGTTTCTCTGATGTTGCATTAAACACCTCTAGCATTTTGTTGTAGGTAACAAGTTATACAACATACAGTGACTACAATATGAATGCAGAAAATTTCAAAGCTGGAAGTTACTGCAGTCTGAACGCGACTCAGAAATCAGATATTGTCTCATTAATAAAATTTCATGGTGTGCCAATTCTTCCTCCTGTGGTACGTCAAACTGGTTGTGCATTTTCTTACCTGTGACTAGGTTATGTAATTGTAATGCAGGTGATACCTGGATTGGAGCATTTGATGGTCACTGATCACCCTGGACTTACAACATGGACTGTATGACACCTGCCTCCTGCCAGTCTTTCTTTGTGATGCAGTGATGGCCTATATCTACAGCCCTTGCTAATGTGTTGATGTGGGGCCATCTACGTACATTGAGAACTACACTCAAAGCGTATAACTTTTTTCAGGGGGAGCAATTCTTAAGACTTCAGCCGCAGTATTTAACCAATACATAAATGCAGGTATGCCTGAGGCTACAGATAGCATTTTAAGAGTAGGGGAAGGTTCATCCGTGTTGGGAATAAGGGTGGGTGTACCCCACTTGACTAAGTTTGACGTGGAAGGGGGTTTGAACTTAGAAATTGGGGGGTTGTGTTAATGCATAGTGTGTCCAGGGGGGATAGATGCCCCTGTGTTGATGTTCTGGACAACATTTGTTTGCGATAGATCTTGAACATGTAAGAACCGTCACCGATGTGATGATGATGATGATGTTAGCCATCTGTACTGTATGCAGCTGACAGATGCACAGCGTGAGGAGATGAGACGATACCGTCATCGTGCAGCAATTTTGGAGTCAAAGCTTCGTGCATCATCTCGACACAAGATGCTTGTTCAGCTGCAGGCAACTGTTCAAGAAATTAATGTAGGTGTATTTTGTGAAGAGTTAAATCACTAAAACGCTGATCAGCTGTCTTCGGGATGTGTTATATGATGCCCGTTTCAGTATTCCCGCATCTGGAAAATCTTGGAATTTTAAAGATGTGTGTAATTTCAAGGCCCGGGAAGTCCTGGAAAATGATCTGAGTCTTGGAAAGTCATTGAAATATCCTGGAATTCAGAATTACAAAATCTCAGTGTTCCTAGGTAGTTGGAACAAAATTGATAAAAGTCAGTTTTTAACTTTGGTACATAGTTACTTTCAGTGTCGGCAGTGATTAGTTGGTGGTTTTGTTCGTTTGGTTATGTGTGTGGTTATTTCACATTCGTTGGAAGTCCTGGAAAAAGATTTTTCGTGAGTCCTGGAAAGTCTTGGAATTTAGTTATTTTCAGACCGGGAAAACCGTTTTACGTTCTTTGTGGGAACTCTGCCATTTCCCATATACTTTCTCTTGTTGTGGCTATTGCATATCTTTCATTTAAAAGATGTTTTTACTAATTTTGATAATCTGTAGTTTTCTGTCATTCTTCAGTGGCTTGACGCTGTTGGTTGGGAGCTGGAAGGGCATCTGAACTGTAAAAATACTGTCACAACAGTTGCAAAAAGTTTACATTCAGATGGGGACTGCCTTAGTTTGGAGTCACTTCAGAAAATGGGCCGGTTAAACAAAAACCAATTGTATACGTGATTCTGTAATTGTCTTCGTTTTTGTTTTGTTATATATATTTTGTGCATTCCATATTTATGCATGCGACCACACACAAACACTGTGTTTTAATGGTCGTTTCCATGTAAACCTCATTTAGCAGACGTTGCTCCCAAGTTTGCTTTCTCCGTCTGTTCCTGACCTGTGATCCTGTCTGGATATGCCAGAACTTTTTATATCCTCGTTGACACCATTTCAATAAGTCTTCCTTGGACATCCCTTCTCACTAGTTCCATTGTCGTACAATGCTTTACCATCTGTATTTGTTGTTGCTATTTTGTTTATGTGACTGATAACATGGATCATGTTGCGGTTTTGCAGATCATTGAGTGTTCGTTGTTGTTGTAGGAGCAACACTGCTCTGTGCCAGTTGTGACGAATGTTTTACGTAGCTTGGATGATGAGTTCAGCCACAGAGACACAAGCGTCAAGCCTGATGAAGTACCACAATCTGTATCATTAAGTACTGAATCCCGTGAGGTTGTCTTAGATACGTCTTTGGCTTCTGATCACGCAAAGTTGGCAGACATTTCACCGACGGACAAAATTCAGAGCAGTTATAAACACAGTCAGAACTGTCATGACGAAAGAGATCAACCCTCGGCTTTACTAGGCTGTGCTGCTGGGGATGAAGATATCAATGCTGCTGGTGAGAAAGAACATGGAAAGATTGTTTCTCCATCTTCAGTTGGTAACACTGTTAATGAGTCGGACTTTGATACCATCATTTCCTCTGGCTGTTTGTCAGTGTCCATGTCACACAGTAGTCCCGATAGTGGTGTTTTCTCAAAGGCGGTTTCAAACAGTCTTATTACTTCACAGTCAGGTGCGACTGAATCTCCTGACATTACAAAGGATCTCTTTAACTCGTCACTTGACAGATCGTTTGGTTTAAGTGTTTTGCCGGGACGAGACACGACGATCAGTGACAGTGGAAGTCCAGGAAATAATCCGCAACGTCTGACAGTTTGTGAGATTTTGCCAACGTGTACAGAAGAGGTCCAGTCCACGTGTCTTGATACTGATACTGATGATCAGAATACATCAGTAGATGTGAGATCGGGTATCATGTCTGCAGGTAGTGATGATGAGATCAACCAGACCATTGTCAGAACTGACGATTTAGAAATGCCATATGAACTTTTGGATTCTGCAACTTCTCCTGGACAAGTGGATGATGGAGATGGACAATCTGAAGTGAATGATGTGTGCCTTCCAGCTGGCCAGAATGTGCCTTGTCTTGGGTCGCAAGAGTTTTCTGACCTGAGTGATTCGGATGCCGAGGATAATGCAGTTCTGAAGACTGTCATTGCTGTTCGCACAAAAGCAGCCGTTCAGACAGAAAAATGTGCAGATTTAATTAAACCCTTGGAGCCGGATGAGGAATCAGAACAGAAGCTTCAGAACGACAGCAAAAATGGCCAGATTAGCCCAGGAGTTATTCAAGATGTTGCTGTGCAAGAACATGTGTCGTTTGGTTATCCGAATATGGATGACAGCGTAATAGAATGTGGTAGTCTTCAGTTAGATGTTAATTACCAGACTGTAAACAGTTTGCAGGACAAGAATGCTGCAGCCTTGGAAGGCTGTAGTGTTGCATTGGATTTTGTAGATGATAGGAATGCTGTAGAGACATCTGCAGGAACAAATGAGCGGCTTTCCACTTTGAGCACTGAGCTTGACCAATACATGACTGAACATGCCCCAAGGGCTGATGCGGGCTTTTATAACCAGACATGTGATGCAGCTGCAGTCGATTCTCGGCAACTGTTGGGACTGATAGCAACTGTAAAAACGTTTTCTGAGGAAGAGGACCTAAGAATTGATTGTTCCGGCCAAAAGTCACATTCGCGTACCAGATCCTTCACCAAAGCAAACTCTTCTCTTCCGTTGTCACGATCTTGTAGTCCTGAATTTGCCAACAGAAGTGAAACAAGAAGGCATTCTTGTACACTGAGCACTCCACAACCAACAGATACAGTGGAACAACTCCCTGATTTGAGTTTGAAACACCGGGGTCGTGAAGTCTGGCAGGAAAATGAGATCACTCTGACTGCCAGCATGGTAGACTTGAAATTAAGACCAAGCAAGAAGAAGCTGGATTTTGACGGTCTACCACCAGATTCCTCACAGTCGTTTTTCCTTGAGCCTCCGGATGAGTACAGAGATGAGCCAATGTTGTCAGAGAATGTGAGTTTCGTATCTCCTAGTATTGTTGACTTCTGCACCGCTGAAACTCAGCCTGCTGATCTGAATGTGGAGGCGAAGAAGGATCATCTTCGGAGATATCTGAAATCACTTGCTACGATGCCTGGATGTGATACTGTGCATGATGTTATGGACAATGGTCTTTGTCAGGACAGCAAGATGTATTTCCAAGACGTTAGCTACAGTTCCAAGCTTGATGGAGAAGATGGCATAGAGCTGCCGTACCATGAACGCAGTACGTCATTGTTAATACCAGACTTACTGTATCGATCTGATAATGTGGAAAACTTCACTGAAGATGAAAATCTGGAGTTGCAGTTACAGCAGTATGAGGTTATGAAACGGCAGCTCATGGAAGAACATCGGAGAAGCTTGGAACTTCTTCTTTTAGAACAAGAGCGACAGATGTCATTACTTCAGAGCCGAATGATGGGTCAGACTACATTCGGTGAAAGTTCACACACTACTGGAACTGAGGCACATATTCCAAATGCCAGAGCCAGTAGTGATTATGAAGATTTCAAAGACAAGCAGCTGCCTGCAGATGTTCCCAATACACTTGATAGACAGATCTTTATTAATGAGAAGCAGATTGCTAGTCACAGTGCAGTCGGTCTAGACCTGCAGAATGTATCCAACTCTGTTGCCACAGCAGTTGCTGGTGAAATGTTGAGTGGTCGTAAAACAAGAAGTCCGGCTGGTGTGTTCTACAGTGACCAGCCAGCAGTTAGCAGCAAACCCAGCTGTTCCACAATACACTCCGATGACACAGAGTCAGAATTCGCATACGAGTCGCCTGCAGTTCTCCGCAGTGGCCGCAGACTTGCGGCAGTGTGCAGTCCGCAGGACATCAGCAGGACTCCACTAGACCAGTCACTTCACAACCTGCCGCTAACTCAGAGCAGCCATCCACACATTTCTACTGCTGTTGATCATTCGACCATGCACTCTCATCAGCCAAACAGAAGATATGTTGATATGTTTTCTGAGGCAAGTCTATAAGATTTTAACATTTAAATTCTTTTTGTACCTCCACCCGCTGATGGGTGTGTCGGAGGCATTATGTTTTCAGATTGTCCATGCATGAGTGCTTCCGGGCATTGTTCCTGTGGATCATACATTGGATGACTGCTGAAACTAGGCCTGAGAGCTTGAGTTGAGGGGATCAGACACAATAATCCAGTCCTGTTGTTTTTGGCCTATAACATTTGGCTTTTTGACTGCAGCTACTGACTGTAGAGTGTAGACTGTACTGAACTGTTGATGTAGACTGTATTACAGGATTAATACTTATGGAGTAGATCAGTATTCGTGAAGTAAAAGTATTTCTGCTGGCACTTCTGCCGTCTTGTATTGATCAATTTATTGTTCCTTCTGCGCTGCCTGGGACCCAGACACTATTTACTCTCCATATCACAGTCTCACTGTGCTTTCAGTGACATATTCAGTTTCAGTCGAATGTCTTGGGCCACTTTTAGCCCACTTTTATTTGCACCCGAGAGTGAAATCCTACTTTTAGTCGACCTCTGATAGTGATAACAGTTGTTTATTATTTTTTGATGTACTTAAAATTGTCTTTGTGAGTAATAATTTTATAATGACTATGTTATGGTCTGTTATTCTGGCATTGGTTTTTCTTATTTACTGCAACTACTAGAATGCTGGATAACTTAGATGTTAAGTTTAACTAGAGAGCACTGTATGAAGTGCATTACCTTCACCACTGAGAGTAATGCAGCAGACACACACAGCGTGACAGATGGATACCGAGTGACACAATACCTTCTCTGCTGGCTAAGCGATGGCAAAGGTAATAATTTCCACTGATAGAACTGTTTATTGACAAAAGTTTGAACACCGATGGTGTGTGGTTTTGTAGCCTGTGCCAGATGACATACAGGAGAAGTGTGAAAAGTTGACAGCAGTAGTTAAGGGATACTTGACACGCCGACTCTTCAGAACAGAAAAAGTTCGGTCAATTATAAAGACAATTTGGGTAATCATTACAGCTTTTCCATTACGTTTTTGTGACCAGTATTTGCTTGATGCTATTGCATAAACTTCTGTTGGCTGTATACACAGAATAGCGTATATGCATGAAAGGGTTTGTTTGATATAATAATGTCGATCATTTAAATCAGATGCAACATGGAATCGCTCAATTCTGTGGATTTATCTGCAGAATTTACTGTTGTGTTATTTGAAAGATCGTTGTCTGAGTAATGGCTGTAAATATATATGATGTAGGATAATGCAAAATATCACTGTTATGTCCATATGTTTGGAAATTTCATGTCACGTCATGCCCCAAGACCCCCGTGTTCCTTTCCTCTTTTACTGTGAGCTATTTGATTCACTAATTATGCTACTATTACTTCTGCTGCTGCTGCTGTTTACGGATTTTAACCGGCCTACTTTTCTGAAGTTACTCTAGGTTATGGAGAAAGTTTTGTATAATGTTGATACCATTGTTCATATGACCCAGGTTTTGTATTCTGTTTAGGATACTGTGGAGTTTGCTCTGCAGTTTCAAATGGAGTCACCAATAAAGAAGGGCCACTATTCAGCTCATGATCGGTTCGTGCATGAAAGAGTCCTAGCACAGGTGCAATGGCGCATTGTTTATTTTGTTAAATATCCGATATTAAAGTTTCATATTTTGATTCCTGATTTAATGGTTTCTGTGTCTAACTTATCTTGCTGTATGGTCTTTTGCATTGTAGCTGAATTCTGCGATATGTGATTTCCATGAAATATTCTTCGATATCCCAGTAGCAGAGCGTATGCAGTACGTCGCACAAGAACGTGCAATTGAGCGGGAAAAACGCTACAAGTCGAAGGTTTCAACTTATGTTCATGTATTTGGTGACGGTAACATTTTTGACATGTGGTGAATTCTAGATGTTTATGTTGCGTCATATCTGAATTTTTTGTATTTTTATACGTACTTGTAAGTACATTTTTACTGCCAATGAGGCATTTAGTAAATATGCTTTTGATTTGTTTATAATTTTGGTTATATGAAATAAACATTTTCTCTATTAAGTTGTGAATTTCAGGTATACACAGTGTCTCAAAAAAACTGCAAAATTATTTTTGTCAGAACTTCGTCAAATTTCCACCAACTCTGATAATTTTTGGCTCAATGAATGATTGCAAAGAGGCTAAAATTATGTGAGGTGCACTCATTTTCCACCTCACCTAAAGATGTTCCAAATTGATACATAACGCTGTAATTGTATCGGCCGACCGATACATTGCAACCACTACGTTGGCCATTATAGCGGTTTTTCTCGAATATCTCCGTCAATTCTTAATCGATTTGCACCAAATT
>Ga0209679_1001129_pt1 | contig 10970 bp, 4 predicted proteins | sample WorMetHEROISLAND_4_FD_187408 | JGI IMG/M metagenome (GOLD analysis project Ga0209679, IMG submission 187408) | Marine gutless worms symbiont microbial communities from Max Planck institute for Marine Microbiology, Germany - Olavius sp. 2 HERON... ...
CGAAAAAACCCAACCCACCCTCATTTGGCACGTTTTTTGGGGTGACCCCTTGCGAATTTTTCGACGAATCATACCTTGCCAGAAACTAGAGTGATGGGGCTATCAGATGGTGTACACTTCACGATCCTGCTTTCGCTCTGCTAGGCACAATACCTGCGTGTGACGGACGGACAGACGGACGGACGGACACGTCGCTGTCGCAAAGACCCGCGCTAGCATAGCGTCGCGCGGGCAAAAATGCTGTTTTCAGCACACTTAATTCCACCCTGACCTTGACCTTTGACCTTTTGATCCCAAACTGTGAAACGTTCATCTCTGTCCCATAATGCATCGTTGATGTAAGTTTGGTGAAAATGTGTCAAATACTCTGAAAGACATCGTGTTAACAATGTTTCCGGGCACACACAGACACGCACGGACAAACAGGACAAAAACAGTATGCTTCCGGCCACACTACGCTAGGCGGAGGTACAATAATAAAGGCAACGCACAGTGTCTGCCCACGGTACTAAAAATTGGGGTGCGGAGACAAATGCCACCCTGACGTCTTGGTTATCGCGGCCACGTATTCACCCAAGAAGATTCATAGAGCTCAAACCGACCAACGCCGGAAGTACGCTAAACGGCAGCAAAGACGAAAGGAAGCAAGTTTTTGATCGGAATTCTGGCCAGACATTCCACCTAATCGTCAGCGCGACGACTAAAAGGCGGCGTTACCAGCACAGTAGTCGACCAGTCGTGTCATGTTGCCATTGTCACAGTTGAATAACGCGCGCTGACAGTGACAATACAGCAGTGACGAAGTCAACCACAAGACAAACGACTCACATAACCACCTACCCTTGACGTCAGGTGGGTAATCAGTAGCCATGGACACCAAATTTCCTAAGAAATACATTTACACTTCCTGTAATGTTAATATTTATAGAAAGTTGGGCTGGCCATAGGTTTAGTTCGATCATTCAGCCTACTGGCAGAGCGTAGGCAGCTGTTGCGTCGTTTACATCTCGACGGCCACACACGACGATCTCAGATCGAACAGGTAAGTCTTAAGCTGATGTCAGTTATCGACGAGTGGCGAACAAAAAACAATTTCTGCGCGTCTAACTAATACACGAAGCAAACAGTATATTATCAAGGCGCTGAAGGAAAAACATTACACAAAGTTGGCCTAATGACAGTCAGAATTTTTCCCAACGTCGAAATGACACGCCAGGCGGCAACATTTTAACTGACGGCAAAAGACATCTCTCATTGTCACCCTTAACAGTTGCCTACCACGTTTGTTTTGTTACATCGTGGTTTGAAAAGCAATCACCTGCCATACAAATGCGCGAACACACTGCACGGTAATGCGTACAGCGCGACGACGTTGTTTTACAGCAACAGATTTACAGCAGACAGTTCTTCACTTCTACACATTCATCTACTGACAACACACTGCGTGACATCAAGGTACTCTGGCGCACGTTTATTTTACATCAACGGTTTTCATCGGCGCATTTTTAACAGCTCTCGGGGCTAATTTCTGAACCAATTTCAAAGAAATTTGGCTAAGGAATAGGTAACTAACTCTAGCCACGCACGGACATACGGGCAAAATCCACATTTTTTTGTAAAAAAATCAGCGAATGGTAACGTTTGCATCCTTGAAGCAAAGGCGTGCGTTAGAAGTTAAAACATGTAGTGGTGTATTATGTTTAAGGGGGCGTGTGACACGACCCTTGCTTACCACAAAGTAAATCTATAACCAGGAGCGGTTCTACATTGCATGTGCCCCCTAGATTCACTTGTTGCCCCCCCCCCCCAGATTCAACAACTAGCTGTAAAAATTTTCAAGCAATTTAAAATGCCAGTATTTCCACTCTAACGCCAATTTTCATTTTGTTATTTAAATGGGTCCATTCACAGTTTAGTTTTGTTCTCGATGATGAAGGGGCTGATGGGGCAATGCCCCTAGAATTTTTGGGCTAGAACCGCCCGTCTATAACGGACACAGCCTTACTACTCTTGTCAGACAACCCAACTACAGCTTAACTAATAATAATATGCCGACTGCCGTTTCTGTCATTCAGTCAGAAATATCAGTTCAACCTCAGTGTCAATGAGTAACTATGCTTATTGAGTAAATAAAATTCTGGCTCTGAAGAGAACAATGTAAACAGGCACTTGCAAGAAGGGTCATTAGCTTTTGCAGTGTCATGGTCACTGGTCAATGGTAACGATTATGAACGGATTAGAAAAGATTATGAACGCTGTCCCAGCTCATCAGTCTACACCCTACTCACACATCAAAACTAACAAATCAACAACCTCAGATAAAGAGTCAAGCAAGGCAAACAGCATCTGCAACTAGAGGTGTGCACGAGAATGAGAAACGCTGTTGAGCTAAAATGATGGAAATGGGAAAAGTTTAATGGTAACAGGTAAATGACATTGTCTTGCCCATAAAAAATCCCAATTACATTAAATGCAACAGCATCAGATATGTCGTCAAAAGTGCCTTAGCCTTGAAGCCCACGGCCTTGGCCTTGCAACCCAAGGGCTTGGCCTTAACCTGGACCTAGAAACCTAAGCCTTGTTGCGAGATATGTGATTTTCTGCAACTGGCTGTCTGTAAATTTTCTGCAGAATACAATAAACGGTTCGTATGCTTAGAAATGACATCCGACAACATGCAGACGTTAGTAGGCTCATTTTAATTGACAAAACACCGCTCTCCTGCCTCCTGTCAGTGATGTTAGACCTTGGCCTTGAAGCCCAAGTCCTTGCACCCTATGGCCTTGTTAACATCACCTCCCATCTCTCTCTCTAACCTGTTCTTGCAATCTTGCCACTTCTAAACTCACACGTGTTCACAATCAAAACAACTAACTTCTCCATTTTTATTATTATCGCCACCCAGTAGCATAAGCATGACTATGCAATGTACCTCCATCTTCCTGCCCTTTTCTTTCCATGGGACCTTTCATCTAATCCAGACGTATTAAGGGGTTGGGGAAGAGCAGAGTCGTCAAACAACGCATTCTGAGATAAAAAATAACACGCTGTAACACCCAGACAAACCTTTACTAACTGAAAAGCATGGCAGCGTGACAGAAATAGGTTTACATGTCTGCGTATAAAACTGCACATATTAACAGTAGGCGTTTTAACCTCTCTGACTAGTTCTTACATTCTTGCCTCTTTACAAATCCTTTCTACCCTTGGACATAATCTAACAGCTCATATGCTTATCACTAAGCTGACCAATGACCATCACCTAGTTTTTAAGTCTACGTAAATTACCTTTTAAGATCATTTTAGATATTGGCAATGGTCATACCAGCAGCTATTTGTAATAGTGGTCATCAATGACCATATCTCAAAAAGCTTCATTTAAAGAAACGCAACACTATTTTGTGATATTATTGTAAGGACCTTGAAATAGCCACTTAAGGTTATTGTATGTAGGTCATCATTGTCTAGTCGATATATGGTTTCCAATGATCAGTTGTGATGATTGTCTGTCTCAGTTTTACAGATAACGGCTTCAAATTGCGACTTCGTCCAAGTGACCTTGAAGGACCTTCTGAGGTCACCATTGTTCACTGCTGATGACAGAATCAAGTCCAGCACGTATGATTTCTTATTCCTCGCTGCTGTAACTGATTGTCGAAGGTGTATGATTTTCATGATGCTGAGCGTTTTGTGACATCTTATAAATGACTTTTGAATGACATCTTTCAGTGTTTGATGCTGTCGGTTTGGCAACACAAAGGGCATCCGGCCTGCAAAAGTTCTGCCACAACAATTTCCAAGAGTTTATTTTTGGGCACCGGCCTAACCTGGAGTAACCTAACCGCAGCAATTCTGGAAAAATAAGCCACAGTAATGAAACTTTAGGGTATTTGAACACCAGAAAAATAAGCCGGTTAAACAAAAATCAAGACTGTTCTACAAATAACTGTGAATGACCAAAGCTCATCGCAGGACAAGGGCACTTCGGCTTGCATGCATGCAGTTTCCTTTTAGTGGTCAACAGTAACTTCATATTTGAGATAACAGTTTGGACAAGACAGCACTATCACAGACTGACAATGCCGACGCTTCAGATCTTCCACTGCTTTGGTCTGGTATGGAACACCCAATGAACATTTACTGCTAGTTTCCCGCAAATTAAACTTTTGCAAATATGGCACAGGTGTGTATAATTCTAATAAATACGTAACAGAGAAACATAAAAATAGAACCTGCAAAAACATACTTTTAGAGATATTTTGTTCACAAGAAATAATCACACACACACACACACACACACACACACACATGCACCCAAGTACATAATTAGCTGCGCCCCGCTGAGGCCTGTCAAAATTCTGGCCTCAAAATTGTTAGGGGCTATCAAAATAATTACAAAACTAGGACCAATTTTTTGTGATATCTGGCCATGTGACACGATACAGACTGAATGTAGGAAGATCATCAAATGACATCGGTGTGTTCAATTATGCAATTATCACACGTGACGTCTAGTAAGTCATTATGATTAACTTGTCATGTCCAGTTACTAGATCTGCTGCTTCTTGCTTTGTAAACAGTATACAGGCTGGGCTTTGAACATCTGTGAATTACCAATTTACAGTTGTGGCTCCACGAGTGCACAAGCACCACCAATATCCCTCACTTCACTCCAACATGACATCATCCATCATATTTGCTACTTTTGACTTTTGTTTTAGCAGCCAATTTTTCTCACAGAAATAAGAGTGGGACAAAGTCAAGTCCAAGACTGAGATTTGAATCTATTTATGAACTAAGAACAAGTTGTTTAGTACCGGTACTCATGCCAATACAGACATCATGCAAATCATAAAAATAACAGAAGATTGGTTAGACATGCTCAAGAGATTACTGTGCGGCAATAAACTAATGACGACTGTGTATTTATGCAAGAATAATTAGACTTCAAATAACGACAAAGGTGAGCCTAATCATCTTGCCCATATCTAATAATCATCAATAGATAAACAGCATGTGAATGCATATGCAAGCAGCAGCTGAAGTTTACTGCCTCAATCAGTGGTAACAGATGCACGACTTTCAAACACAGAAACTGTTTCAAGACCAAGACCAATAACAAAAATGACAAAAAAATCATAAAACAATTCACTAGTAAAAATATAATCCAGTTTTGCCGACAGAGGGCAAGCGGCATTACCTCACTGGATTGCCATGCCAAAAGAGGAAAGTTGACGAATGCGGCTTCCCAGGACTGAACTTTTTAGTCAAGACAAAGGTAACAAAGGTAAAAAGACAAGAACTTTTTAGTCAAGACAAAGGTAACAAAGGTAAGAAGACAAGAAGAACTTTTTAGTCAGTGCCGAGACGAATGAAGTTAACTGAACATACATGAGGCATACAAACACTTTATTACAACTGCACATGACAACCTGCAAAGACCTGTCAGCTCGATAAAAATAAAAAAATTAATTAATAAATTAATTAATTATAATTAATTAATACATGGTCATAATCTTGTTGAAAACAGCACTTAAGTGTGAATAATTGTCACATACAAACACTATGGTCACAGAATCAGGTTGCCAAGTTTGTGGACTGATTACAGATACCATGATAAAAACCATCCCAGCAAAAGAGCAATTTTTGCAACATAAAAATTGTTTTTGATAGCCAAAATATTTAAATTGGCCTAACCATTTTATTATTCCCCTAAAAACAGAATTCTGTACTCAAACTGTACAGTGTACACATGTAGGAGAGGTTTTAACTATTTTTGCTCTTTCAGGTGCATGGAGTGTAGAAAGACTCTATTCGTACCAACTGCCAGTTACTGCACTTCAGTTCACATCACCAGTAAAAACTGTGGTAATAACCTGGAATGGAAGAATAAATGCTCAGTTTTTTTACGTGCCACTCTGTACTACACAGTAGCTAGCATGCCATGACCACATTCAGTCAATGTGCTCAATAGCCCGGAGGGGGGGAGAGGGAGGCAAGGGCAGGCACAGCTGTATTGTAATGCCAATCATTCATCATTCATGTGAGCTACCACCCAGGCATGCGCTAGCAACCCTGTTTACACGTCAACAGCTCAATAGAACTTTAGCAGCAACACTTTCACTTTCACTTTCTGACAAGGAAGAAACCTAAAAATACCTGCAGTAGCGGGCTAGTAGCAATAGCAGTGCCAGGAGACCACACACACACACACACTATACCATTGATCTCTCTGTCTACAGCTGTGTGTTACCAATGGCAACAGTGACAACAAAGTCTAATGGTAAGATATTTACGAATACTCAGACACTGCCAGTACTGACAGTTAGTCATGCATTGTCAGCTGATGATCTACAGAGCTTGACATGCAACAGAGTGAAATTATAATGTTAGCTAACTAGCTCACCTGCTGGCCACAGCCAAATGGACAAAGTCGTGGTCCCGTTGTATGCATTGTCAGCTTATGTTCTTCGAGCTACAACACACAACAGCTCATCATTTTAAAACTTGACATCTACTCAACAAATCAGAGATTAGATATACAACATGTAAATCACACTGATGCATAAATCAGTAAATTCACAGCACACATAACATTCTGCTGCATTATCACAAGGCATTGTTATCACAAAATATTAATACACACCACAAGTCAAAAAAGTACATCACCAAATTTTGTCATAACTTCATCTAATATTAACCAATTTTCAAAATTCTATCACTGTTACACTCTACAGGAAATTTGCAATACAGCGATTACTTAAGATCCCACCACACCTCAAATGTGCTGACATATGACAGACAGCAGCTGCAATTTTACATAAAACCTATTTAGTACTTCTTACTAATTTAGTGTATCAGTTTTGGGCATTTTCCGTAATTATTATCAACAATTTTACTGTACCTTATTAAAGACTATGATGGACTGCGGAAACTTATGACAGAGTTTGCTGGATAAAAAAGGTCAGAATTGGACAAGCTTTTGAAGAGGCTGTGCAAAACAAAGATGTCCAAGCGCAAGCATGGTAAGGTGCATATATTATCAGCACAAAGCTTGAGTGCTAGTAAAAGAGGGACAATCTGAACATCAAATGTGACGTTAACTGTGATGTGAACAGTACTGACTCGCTTCACGACTGGCTTTTGTTTTACTAGACACGCAGTCACCACAGGTTATACTGAGACCATCAAGTCTATACAGGATGACACTGGGCCCAAATACCAGCAGCATATCCTACAAGCTAAACCAACAATCTCAAAGAAATGAAGGACGAGATTATACAAATGTGACCTGCTATCAAGGGTAACATGGAAAATTGTAATCACAGATTAGAAATGTTGCCCAAAGGACCAAAGGCAGGCCCAAGTGCAATGTTTCACCAACTAGCTACATTTCTTTTGTTACAATAACTACAAAAGCCCCCAAAAACAAAAAAACAACATTGTCTGTCAACTGCCTTGACAAAAGCACACAGATGCATACAAATGCACGCACGCTGCATATAAATGCTCACTCTTACGTTATTTTCAGAAATAATTTCATAAATACTTTCAGAAAGGATTCCTTCGGTTTTCTTGCACAGCTCCAAGACATACTAACTGATATGAATGAAAATTTCTGATAATACAGCTTACGAAATTTGAGAAACTATAGCCATTGTTAATGTTTCTAAAAAGAACTTGCCTAATGATCATATATTATTTGCCAGCAGCGTTCTTCAGTATTTTGATGCCGTTGGTTGGATGGCAGAAAGAACATTCAACATATAAGAATGCCGCCATAACAGTTTCCAAAACATTACTTTCAGGGGCCTGCGCAACCTGGACTTCTAGAAAAACGGGTTGGTTAAACAAAAACCGAACATGTTTGTGCCAGCAGTAAGCAAACTGAGGAGGTCAGTGAAATTGCTGTTGCAGTGATGGGATTTATTAATGAAGAAAAACATTCATTCACGTCACATTGTCACCCTTGGGACAATTCTTGGACAAAGCAATATTAGCTAATAAAGAGTGTTATCAGCAGATACCTCACGTTTCAAGACTGTTTGACTGCATACTTCACAAACAACTACTATAAATTCACAAGTCTCATAATGTGCCTGCAACATGCAAACAACACCTCATGGCTAAATACTAAATAAACAATAATTTTAAAAATGTGTGTGTTTATGTCACAGGAACAATTTCAATGCAGCAAACTGTCACTGACGCTGATTGTATGAACGTAAAGTACCAGTGTTGGCAATGCTGAATGCTGTTGAAAAATCAACGTCAGAGCTACTGTGGACAACGTCTGTGCAACAACTGCACACTGATTCAGGCCAGGTACGTAACTTAATCCTGATAGTGCATAGTATGATAGTTTGTGTGCACCTAATTATCCATCTGTGTGTGTTTCTGTGTGTGTGTCTGTAGACAGATCTTGCCCAGCAAAGTTCCTGCAGAAGCTTGTGTAATCGGCAGTCACCCTGGAGACTAGTCTATTATTAGTACAGGGGTGGCAAACTGTACAGCTATACAGCTATGCACAGTTGCACACTACTAGCATATCCATAAATGCTCTTTTGATTTTATTCATTTTCAATACTTCATTACTTTTTATGGTAGTATATTATCATATTTTGTCTGTACTGAAGATCATTCAATGCACTAAATAAAAAAATGAAAATTAAGAAACTTTACAAAAATTGTAGACTTCCTTGCCGCAAAATGGACCATTTCTTAATAGCAATTTAGCAAATGACCAGAATCAATTTTCTCAGTTACTCTGTAGTATGGATAAAATGTGTATATATAGACTTGTTACACTGTTATGCACTCATAGACACAGGCTACTGAAGTGTTTTTACAAAGGCACATAACACACGCACACACACACACACACACACACACTGTTATGCACTCATAGACACAGGGTACTGAAGTGTTTTTACAAAGGCACATAATACACGAATACACACACACACACACACACACACAAACGGCTATTTTCCAAGTAAATCTTGGTCAGCCGGTTGCCCCTTGACTGTCATTTTCCATGGTCTCTAACCTAAATGTATACTAGAAAAAGTTGCACTCGAAGGTAGCGTAGAGTGCTGTGCGCCTCCGCCGCGATGGTGTGACCTTGAACTTTGACCTTTTGACCCAAAAACATAATCGGGTCATCTGTGTCCCAAGATGCACCAGTGACAAAAGTTTGGCGAAAATCCATCAACAGATACTGGAGATATCGCGGAAACATGAAACTACCGCCTAAATCGCGGACGCACGGACGCACTGACGGACAGTGGCACAGACAGACGACCCGAAAACATATAGCCTCCTCCGGTGGCGGAGGCTTAAAAAGTATCAACAAATATTCACAGACAAGTCTCCTTCATCACTGAGATCCTCCGTGCAGCTTATGTTCCCCACCATACTCTACCTACATGCAAAGTTTCAACTTCAGATCTGTTGTACTTCTTGAGATATCGCTTGATGAAACAAGCGTTACTAAGTAATCAACCATGCATCCACCCACCCACTCATCCTCAATTTGACGTTGCAGAACCTCAGCTGCAACATGGATCATAATATATTCAGAGTTGTGGCATTTTTGTTACCGGTAACTATTCAGCACTGTATCTGCAAATGCAATCAGACCAAATTGTAACATGAAATATTGTTTGATCTCTGTGTGTCTGTGCTGTGACCAGTCATTACACCGATACATCAGTGGTGCACAACCATTCTATGGCCAACAGCCACTAAAAGTGGTCTTGAAGCCACAGTACACATGCTGCAACGTTTGTCGTTTTTCTCCTGTAAACTGCAGGCAGTATGACAACCTGTTATGAACCAGATGTGCACCATTGCTGTACACCACTTTTGTCTTACTTTTGTTACACAGAATTTGCCACTTCTTCCCTAGCAATGGCTATAACCACTGCCAGTACTCAGAGTGCCTACCCATGAAGGATGGCAGGCTGAGTCAGCCTAGGCGGTGTGGTTAAATACTGAGACGGGTATATCCACAAATGATCACCGATGTCAGTACTAAGTTACTAACCCGGCACGAAACAAAGCAACTACATTTATCTGACTGACGCCATTACCAGAAAGCCAAACCGCCAACCACGGACGTCAGCTATATCAGTTAACCTCTTAAATTACCATCTTCCAGTAGCTAGAGCTAGTGGGTTTCACTGGTAAAATCCAGACTTATGCTTTGCAACATTCCGAATGGCAATAGTGGAAACGAATCAGCTTCAACTGCAGTGTGATGTTGTACCATCTTAGCTCTGCAGGCTGTCATGGACATTGTAGCTTTGGTACTGTAATTTTTATAACTGTATCCAGTGTTTTTGAAACTGTTCTGCATCTATCAATATGACACATTTTAATTATGATAAGCTCTGCAGTGTTATACGTGTACCAACCAAAGCTACTTCGTTAAAGCGGCAATCAGCCTCTGCTATATTATATGCCAAGGAATAAACAGATTAATAAGCTCAATAAACTGCAAGATAAATAAAGAGTCGTCAAATACCTCGAACTCTTTAAACAGTCCAGTCCACGTGCAGCCTTCAAAACTACAATGCACTGGTAATGTTGACATCTCCCGGCGGATTGCATTGTCAGGAAACGTCTACAGAAACACAGTTCTTTAATGCTGCTCATGTATACAGATATGAACAAAAGTACAGTCCATAATTCTAACCTGCTTACAATATTTTCAACAACTATTTTTCATGCTGTTTCGCGAGTGCTGCACTTATCTCTCAGTGGTCTCGGTAGCACTATAGGTAGCGCGTCAGACTAGCAATCGGAAGGTTGCGAGTTCGATCCCCGCTAACGCAATGTGTTTCACAGTTTGACAGGTAACCGCATGGGATAAACTGTCAGCTGTGGCCGGCCACCACTCCTTCTTCCGAACTGTAAGAAGTTGGAGTTTAAGACTGTCAGCGTTGATGGACTCGGATCTGGCATGG
>Ga0209679_1001130_pt1 | contig 10969 bp, 7 predicted proteins | sample WorMetHEROISLAND_4_FD_187408 | JGI IMG/M metagenome (GOLD analysis project Ga0209679, IMG submission 187408) | Marine gutless worms symbiont microbial communities from Max Planck institute for Marine Microbiology, Germany - Olavius sp. 2 HERON... ...
TTTTCCCGCCACAGACTCGGTGTGTTTGGTTTGGAATTACGACGACATTCTGCGAATACTGCACAAGCACCGCTGTGTTCTGGCTTTCCTAGCCGGCCATACACACTTTGATGCCTACATTCAAGATGAGAACGGCCTTCATCACATCATTCTTCCCGGTGTTATTGAGGCCGAACCAAACTGTCCGGCACTACACGCGACCGTCTTGCTGTACCCGAACCGTGTTGTGATTAAAGCTGCAGAAGGAAGCGACATGCGAGATATTACTATGAACATTAGTAGAGACACTATTCTGCAGTAGTACAACCGTTCCGTCCAAACAAGGGTGATCTTTGTGAAAGAAGAACTTTTTATGTTGTCCTCGACACCTGCCAAGTCTTCCTTGAGAGAATTTTTTGGCCCCACTAAAATAATATCAGTGGGCCCCTTTTCCAAATACAATATTTTGATTAATTTTTGGACCCGGAAGGCGGGTCCCAAAAATGCTACTTTAGTTGCTGTTCTTGTTATAACTTCTCTAAAAATGCCTACGGCTTTCTTAATATGCAGTGCAGCGCAACGCAACTTTGAACACACATTCGTGCTCATATTTCCTACAGATCTACCGTCTCGGGATTTTAAATTAATTTCTAATTAGTGAGTATTTATCAAAGTTCGTTTCATGTTATCGATTTAAAACTTGACGTTGAACCTTCACTTAGTACAATGCCGGCGCAGTGTGTGTAGCGCAGCGGCCTGCTGCAGCTGCAGCACGATGCACGGTGGAGCGTAATGATGAATATTTATAAACAGGAAGCAGGCAGGGCTTAACCATAAGCATATAGTAGAGTAAGTAAGCAAGAAGGCACCTTCCGGGTCCTTAGTAACTTTTGTACTTGCTTATTACGTAATGGTGTTCCACAGCCCTAGTTTAAAATATTCAAATTGCACCTTGAAACTACTGTAGTTTTCCAGTATACCACCAGAAGGTTAGAGTAGATTGTGGTGGTTTGGACATTTTGAATGTAAAGATGATGTAGACTGGGTCATGTGCTGTATGATGATGGGAGATTGAGGCAGAGATGGAACCGGGTCACTGGTTAACCGGGTCAGCGATTTTGGCTGGGTCGGGTCAGGGCAGCATGTCAGACCCGACATCAGCAAACTAATATCCACGGTTTTGGTTCGGTTCAGCACTACTGGTTTACTTATTTCAGTTAGTGCCCGTAATATTTACTTACTTACGTGCTGATTGTCCTTGTGACATCATGGTTTCGGTTTACTGCCAGGTAACTGATACTGCTATGAAGCCGTTGTCCAGGTATTGTTTCAAAACACTCATTGACCGAATCGGGTCACCGGGTCAAAAGCTTTTGGGCTGGGTCGGGTCACGGGTCAAAAATCCGGACCCGGTTCCATCTCTGGATTGAGGCTGCTAAACAGAGGGGATGTCCGAGGCAGACTTGGCGGCAGTGCCGGATTAAGCACTAGGCTAACGAGGCTGCAGCCTAGGGCCCCCGATTTTTTAGGGGCCCCGACTTCCCTACGCAGCTCAGTCTTTAAATCTTGTCGGGTCTTGTGCTGCTTGCAGTTGTTTGTATGCCGCGTCATATTTCGCACTTGTACAAGCACTATACAACTTCTTGTCCGCATCTACATTCTACATACCGCTGGCAGATGTTGAAAGATGCTTTGCCTTCCTCTATATGGGTTGGTTGTAAAAACTTTGTCAGATACTCGCTGAGTGCCAGAGCAGACGCAACAAGATCAGTTTTTGCTCACTATCCAGAAATTGTGAAGGCTCTTACTGACATATGCACTGATGCAAAACAAACTTTGGACACGAGACTGCAGGCTGATACATGGACTGATAAAACAGATGGAACAGTTGGAAACTGCCGTAGTGATCGTTATCTGGCATACGATTCTGGAGCGTTTTAATTCCGCAAGCTTGTCTCTGCAGAAGGTTGAAATTGATTTGCTCAGCGTTGTGAAGCTGTATGACTCTCTTATCACCTTTTTGCTTCAAATGCGGGACGGATTTGATGAGACAGAAAGTAGAAGAGAAGGATACGTCTTACGTTGACGTCAAGGAATACAAAGCAGCCACTCAGCATACGAAGCGACGCAAACGATTTTTCGACGAGTTATGTACACCAGATACGAAACTAAGGCCACGTGACCAATTTTGCGCTGATGTCATTGATTGTCTAACTGTAGAACTTCGCAAGAGAGTGAGTACTTATTCTACTATGCACAAAAACTGTTTGGTTTTTTGACGGAATTTGAATCACTCGCTTCAGATGATTTACGACAGCGGGCTGCACATCTTCTCGAATGTTATCCTGATGTCTCGTCAGGTTGCTTAGTTTGCGTCAATTCTGCTGGAAGTTGTGATTAAAAGACACAATGATATTGATGTGTCTGGATTCTGGATGTTTAATTCAGCCAAAATACTGTAAAAATCAGGCTACCAACATATGCAATGTCAACTTTTTAGGGGGAGGGAATGCCCCACTTCCAGTGGGGTAGGGTACGATGGGAAGGAAGGGAGGCGGGATAGGGCCCCATAACTCTATCCAGCCTAGGGCCCCAAAAACCTTAATCCGGCACTGCTTGGCGGGATTGAGTCCAGGATAATATGGACTTTTCCGAAAGGATGCATTTTCTGGAGGACAAGATGGAAGATTATCAGACTGGTTCAGTGCTGTGTTGTGTATCATAATTGTACACATTCAAAGCACACACGTGAGCTGTTCTTACACGTGTACTGTGACTATATGGTTTAGTTTTGGCTTCTTTTTGTGTTTCCACATGTTTTTCTTATCCCAGGCCAGTTTGTTTATTTTGTGGTTAGCTTTTTTGTGTTTTTTTTTCATGGTTTGAGTTTTGTTGTCAGTACCAGTGCAGATGATTGCGTGGAAAGAACCAGGGTCACGGGACGTGAAAAACCTCCACAATCTGGCGTCGTGTTTACGTATGGGCGGCCAACTACAAAGGCCAAACCATTGTTGGGCCAATCAGCGCCTAATCACGAGACGATTGGCGAATGCACGGACGGCCGCATCTCATATCGGCACTCAGCGGCGACGTGATTTCCTGCTCTTTTGTTTAACGGCCCATTTTCAGGAATTACTCCAGGTTAGGTCATTCCCCAAAGGCAGTCTCTTGGGAATTGTTGTGGTAGTTTTTACCCGCGTGATGCTATGCTAGCGCAGGTCTTTGCGACAGCGACGTGTCCGTCTGTCTGTCTGGACGTCCGTCTGTCACACGCCGGTATTGTGCCTAGCAGAGCGAAAGCAGGATCGTGAAATGCACACCGTCTGATAGCCCCATCACTCTAGTTTCTGGCAAGGTATGATTCATCGAAAAATTCGCAAGGGGTCACCCCAAAGGAACGTGCCAAATGAGGGTGGGTTGGGTTTTTTCAGCGATTTTCAACCAATGTGTCATCATATCTCGAAAACGGTGCATTTTAGACACAGTTACTATGGGACGGTAATAGGAAACCATATGCAATCTATCGAATGGTGTCAGTTTCGATGACTTTGAGTGACCCCTGACCCGGGTTTCAAGGTCACGGCAGTTTTATAAGGGGAGTATCTCCAAGGCGATGCATTTTACAGACACAGTTACTATATAGGACGTTATAGGACACCATAGGCACGCTATCGATAGGCAAGCTAGCTATACAGCTTACAACCCCACTGCTCATATGTAAACCGTGCAAACTTTACGCAAGCGTCGCACGGGTTTGTCAGCGACAGCTGGGCTTTCTTGTACATGCCAGATGTCCCTCCTTTTGCCCATCTGTCAGTGTCAAAAAGCACCGAGGACTGTACATATACTTACTACTGCACGTTGTGTATTATATCGGATTTGTATTTTACTGTCGATTAATTGTATTTATTCCACATAGTGTTTCTGTTACACTGTTAGATGCAGCATGATTTAATCCTGGAGGGACTAACCAGTCAGCCAGATCAACTCAGCCTGGCCATCCCTCCATGTGTAGGCACAGCGAGTACCAGCGAAAGCGGGGGAGTAAACAGTCACACCGCGTGATACACGATACACACGTGATACACATGTGGTCTCGCAGTGTAAGCTGATGTCTCGCTGAGCGCTGCAGAAATTGAGGTCAGCGATGCCCCATGGGCTTTGTGGCTGAAGAAGATCTTTGCATTTTTTACTTGTGTCCCTGCTCAAGACTGCAATGCTACAATTATCTGTGTTGGTTTGTAGACAGTTTTTGCGCGTAAGTTTTTAATTGTACCTAGTTTAGAAGTGTGACCTAGTTGGCAACATCTATACTGCAGGAGCAGCAGTTGCCACTCCGACTACAATGTTGAGTTAGCAAATAAAAAATAAAAACGACGTTTTATTTTGAGTTAGATTTCAGCATTTTATATCAGTTATGTTGTGAACAGTATCGTACAAGTCAATTCACAATGTGAAGTTATGGCATATGTGTGTCTAATGGACATAATCAGGGGCGTAGCCAGGAATTTTGCTACAGGGGGACAAAAGAGGACGTATGGGGGATAAGTCCCCCAGCAGGTTGCAGAGGCAGAGTTCCGGTGGGGGTCTGGGGCGCCCCCAGATACTGGAGACAAATGCTAATTTCCAGCTATGACGGGGGGTGGGGACATGCACCCATGCCGCTGGCTATGCCACTGAACATAATAATGCCTACATTATGTGTCACACAGTGCATGCGTACTAATTCAACTGTCCGTAGCCGATTGTATCACTTTTAATGTGCATTTTCAGACCTTACAAGTTAGGCCTAATTGTTACCTTCGCCGCCACTTAGTGAGCAAAGGTACTGTGGCGCTCGGCGTCATGCTGCCACGCTGTGTGTGTGTCCGCTGAGCCGTGGCGAAAGTATTGCACTCCGCTTACAGTGCTTCTATTTTGTTGTGATTGCAGAATTCTTGGTCTATAGTTTGCAGTTTTTGTTCTTGTGTCATATACCGGTATTCAAGTTCTTATTGAAGTATTCAGATATTGATATTCAATTATGAATAGCAGTCACTCGTCATATTGTGATAACAGTTGGTCTATACTACGTTTTAACCACAGTGCTAGATTATTTCAAAAATGCACTACAACTGTACAACATGTACGGAATTGTGTAAACTTGTCTTTAAAGTGCCCAAAATTTGCTAGCAACTGTGGTTCTGGAAATAACGACTTCGCACAGAACCCCTATTCAGCTGGTGAGGGGGAACCCTGTCTAGACTCGACCCCTTTGATGTCTTCGGCGTCTTGCATTCATCCCTTTCGGTGACTCATACCCACAAAAATTTGCCGCCCAAAGAGCGGAGAGTTGTAGCCACCTATGAGTGACACATCTTCACGCCGATTTATTCTGGCGTTACAAAGCTGTATTTGACCTTGTTGATGTGAAGTCTGATGCCTTTTTCGTTCTCGCTACATTAGCACTTGTGGTCATGAATTTAAACTCTAAAACGTCAAACCACTGCTGGTACACGTGCAGTGTTTATGCTGAGCGTGTCATCAGCATTTGGAATTGTCTACCTGATAGTGTTAGGTTCAGTTCAATTTCATTTCAGACGTACTGTTAAATGTGTTAATTTTTAGCGAATTATATTAATTTATAACTTTGTGCACCTTTAATCATATCTAACTTTGGATTAATAGATTTATAAATTGTCACTGTTATTGTAGGCTGCTGTTAGAGCACAGCCAGTGCATAGCTGCAGTGCCGAGTTCTGCTTTTTACATATGTTATGTCATTTAGTATGATGGTAGAACATATAAAATGGATAAGTTATGATCCAGTTGTCATCATCGGTGTACATATTTTTGCTGCTGCAATTTGAAATATTATGCTGAAGCCTGATTCCGCATCATACAAGTTAAGAAACCCAGCACAGACACACAAAGACACAGAATTGGTGAAACCTTCAGTATGAAGTTTTGTTGTGATATATGGCCCAGTGATGGGCCAGACGTACTAATTGCTCAACATGCCTAAATCTACCATGTATTTATGCTGTAGTGTCTTAGACTGTGGTTACGTTTAAAATAAAACACTCGCAAAAATGTTTTAGAGACGTCGACTTCCCGCGGCTATGCCGTGGATGTAAAAATGTTTTATTTTACATGTAACCACTGTCTTACAGTTGCAGTTTTCCCGGTTTTTAATTCAGATTCAGCCAAATTAATTTTCTTATTAGGTCCATATTATTTAGAGTTTACTGTTGGCGACTGTTTTGATACAATGACTTGATCGTATAATCTCAGATGTGTTGTTTCTATTGTTCAGTTGAATGTTTCCTGTGTCTTACACATGTAACACTAGTGTGATTGTCACTGCTGCAATAAAGGCAACTTACTTACTTTACCACCGCTGAAAGATGCAATGGGTGTGTGACAATAGCTAAGGTTCCTCAGTGCAGCTGAGGCTCTGTGCTTTCCAGTGTTGTTAATATGGAATAAAAAAGTATAGGCAATAAAGTATTGGCAATACTTTTATTGTATTGGTACCGGTATGGCCCATAACTTTATCAGAAGGTATTGATACTGGTATTGGTAATACTTTTTGAGCCCAGAAGTATTCAATACTTTTCAGCAATACTTTTGCAAAAATTGAAACGTCTGTTCTCCCTCGGTGGACGAGTCTTCTCTCCTCTTCGCTCCCATTTGACCAGTGAACATTTTGAGATGATGTTTTTGCGTACAGCTGCAAAATGGTGAAACTTTTGTTATAGCTGTGGGTGATGGCCAATGACTATCCATGCAGAGACATTAGTAGTTATGGACACTTGGTTGCTTAATGATAGGCCTACTTACATGTGTTTTTAAACTTCAACTGTTTTAACCAAAAAAGTATTGCTCGAAGTATTGGTGAAAGTATGGCATATTTTGGAGTTCATTTATTGGTATTGGTATTGCCAATACTTCTTTCATGAAGTATGTGTATTGACTATACTTTTGAAAAGTATTGTTAACAACACTGGTGCTTTCAAACAGAGCTAACTGGGCGACTGACTGACTGGCTGGGTGATTACTCAGTAATGTTTTTTTTTCGTCAAGTGATATCTCAGGAACTGCAAACGATCTGAAGTTGAAACTTTGCAATATTTCTTCCTAGTTTTATATCTGTATATGTGTTCACTAATCTTTCTAGTATTTTGCATGTGTAATAATCCAGCACTTGTGCCGCAAAACAAAATAAACACATTTGATTAGGTACATTAGGGTGGGAGACTGATTGCCCATTGCCTTCATTGCAAAAATCTCCAGCTGCTTTCACGAATGGACGTGGATTACTTTTTCCAGGAGAATTCATCACTAGCGCAATTGTCGCTTCGCTTCTACTTTATAACAGTGTGCCAGAGGGCACACGATATGCACTGCACGGAAGAAGGGCATTGCGAATCAATACTTTAGCACTGTCTTTGCCTGACAAGCAGAGCAGGAGCGTAAAGACATAAGAACCTTAGTTGTTAATACTTTGGAAATGAGTTTGTGAAAGACGGAACACATTCTTTGCAGAAGATAGTTTAAACTCTTACCATTAAAACTAAACTAACGAAACAGCACAACAAAGGTACAACTAGTAAAACTGTGAAACTGCGGCAGCGGAGAAAATGTACCTAAAGTCACAAACAGAAACTCTTTGAAAACTGTTATCAGCATAAACGACATCGTAAATGGCGACGGACGCAGCTTCAAAACAAAAAAAATGGAACAGAAATAAATAAAATAAACAACAAACATAAAAACAAAATGTCGCTAAGTACCAGATATATCTCAAGTAGTCACTGGACAGCATATCATCGCAGATATCATACATTCAGTTAATGAAACAGCTGTGAGTTGAAAAATAATGAACATGTTTGGCTAAATCAGTGAGTGTGGGGGCATGCCATATCATGAAATTGTCAAATATGGAGATAACAGTGATATTTTGGGCAATCAGAGATCATGTACGATTACAGTCAAAAAACACGCGGACAGCGACTGCATTAAAATAACACGGTGAATACTGTTTGTAGCTATCACTGTTTCATATCACTGCCAGTGTTCTGGTGTTGGCTGAAGAGTTTCTCAGGCGATCAAATGGACCCAAGCCTCAACATATGACACTTAACGCTGACACTATTACACAAGAAGTTGTGCTGAATTTCATTAATGTTAAAATATGATGTCACTAATTATATAACTACAGTAAAATTTCTAATACAAGCCCCCAACTTGTATTAAAACAAGTGACCTAGATCCCCGGTTCGTATCATAGACACGGCTTCTGTTGAAGACCCGGCTTCTATTGAAACATTATCAACTTGCCATACTAAGCTTTTTCTGTATACAGTGTGCGTGTGTGTCAATCAATCAATCAATCAATCATAATTTTTAACGTGGCCTAAGCAACAAACAGCTGCTACGAGGACCACGGAATGACGACAGCTAAGAAAAGAACAGTTAAAACGTTAGATCAGGGTAGGAAAGGCGAAATAAGTGCATTTTTAAACGACGCTTAAATGTAAACAGCGACGGTGAGGAGGTAACGTGTGTGATATCAAATACACAGCAAAACGTTTGCGTTTCATTCTGTCGAAACAGTATATGCCATGGCCTACCGCAAAGCTTCTAATGCAAGCCCCTGACATGTATTAAAACAAGTGACCTAGAACCCCAACTTGTATTAAGAGACCTGGCTTGTATTGAAACACTGTCAATTTGCCATATTAAACTTTCTGTATACAGTGTGCATGATTTCAAATACACAGTGAAACATGTCTGTTTCATTTTGTGGAAACAGTAACATACAACATGGCCTACTTTGGCACTGGCCAAATCGCCGATTTAGAAGAAATAATTAGTGACAGCGTCATGCCCGGTAAGCTGGTACCCTGTGGACACCAAGTGGCTTGTATTGGAAACCCAACTTACATTACTGACCTGGCTTGTATTAGAAGTTTTACAGTAGTCTTGGTCTTTCCTGCCTCATCAACTGACTCACAAAACTTTAAACTGTGCCTATTACTAGTAGTCTAACTAGTCTAACCTGTTAGTTAGGCCACTACAAAAACACTCATTCATTAACTGATTAATTTTTGTAACCAGCCCATTTTTTGGTCCACCAAAGATATCTCTGAAAACCATTAGAGACTTGCATAGCAGAATTTTTCACAGGCTAAATGTTTTTAACAACCTTTAGCGATCAGCTGCCAGTCTTATACCCCGTCTAGACGATGAAGCTAGCTCGTGAAGCTAGCTCGTGAAGCTAGCTTCATCGTCTAAACGGGGTATTACTGGGATAAGCCATTGGTCCTCTGGTATCTTCATAGAAATCTCTCAACATTTACACATCAAAAAAACACTTAAGCCGATGTTGTATGAACGATAAAACTGGCCAATTTTTGTGGGCGTCGTTTAGTCAGCTGACAAAATTGACCAACATAAACCATGACACGTTACAATACACGTTACGACAACAATTGTGAACTAAGATGACATATGCAAGTTTTCTGCGTCCATTGAACTAGAATAAATATCCTAGAATAACTAACAAAAAATAAATAAATGAAATGAATATTTATCTAGTTCAAACTATGCATCCATCCACTCACTCCATTTGTAAACGATGCCTGTTGACCAATCACAGCTCGCATTTAGAAAATATAATTTTCTCATTAGAAACAGGACATGTTCTACTGCAGACTATAAAATTTGCCAAAAAGAAAACTGGCCAGTTTTTTTTTAGCCACACAATAGATTTTTGTCCGCCGACACTATCAGTTGGCCAATATTATCGTTCGTACGATATATCCTTTATATAGCAAATGAAATATTACTGCCACTGACTAAACAGAAACTAGATATAGACTGATGACTGAAAATAAAATACATCACAACGAACACAAGACAACATCGGGCAAAAATACAACAACCAAACAACCCTGTATCTACGTGAAAGCACAAACTCGGGGTAGGTGGAGTACACACACAACAACACGCTGGGTGGTGGCACTGGCAACTGGGTATAAAATGGCGTGCAAAAATACATCACATGGAAACCACATGCAATACCGGCTAAAAAATCTCTGGTACACTAACAATGTAAGTAAAAGAATACATGCGGAAAAACGGAAAACGAAAGTGAAAGTACTGCATGGTTATAAAAACGCACTGTACGGTGGCACGGAAAACCGGATATTCAATGGTGTGCAAAAATATGGTACGCACAACGAACTATCACTCAGAAACCGTATATGCAAAACTTGTTAAAAAAATTTCTAGCATAAGTAATGGTGTACACACACGACGAGATCGGGAGAAACGATGTGAAAGTGCGGCCGTGACGTACCATGAATGCACCGATATGTGAAAACTACGGGAAATTACAAATATAATGGTACCATACAAAGATACATAAAAAACAACCCTAACATGGCAGAACGGGTATCTGCGTCTAAGTGACGGCACAGGAGAATAAACGGGAGAAGGTAACGACATCAACAAGAAGAAGAAGGGGTCGGTCGGTTGTGAAGCCGGCATCAATGCATTGTGCAGCGGCACTTTAACGACCACTCCTGCCAACCTCCGACATAATGCTGCACCCTGACATCAGAACATGTCACACCAGCTTTGTTTCAGTCAAAAACAGAATGTCATTTCATCTCCACTTCACAATTGTTCATTTTTGTATTTCCTTTCAGTTAAATTTGACATCACTGCAGTAATACAAATTCCACTTAACATTCCAAAACGTTTAATTAAAATATGCATTTCTGCCTGTAATACACTGTGGGGTATAAAAAACACACTAAAATTTTTTTATTATAACATCTACAATACTTGACCGATTTTGATAGAAATTGATACGCAGTGTCTTGGATAAATTAGCCACAAAGTACGATAAAATTTTCCAACTTCACCTAAACAACGTCGCCACACTACCTTGCAAAAACTTAAAGTAGCTGTTTTTGACAAATTGAAATGGAACGATGTG
>Ga0209679_1001131_pt1 | contig 10968 bp, 11 predicted proteins | sample WorMetHEROISLAND_4_FD_187408 | JGI IMG/M metagenome (GOLD analysis project Ga0209679, IMG submission 187408) | Marine gutless worms symbiont microbial communities from Max Planck institute for Marine Microbiology, Germany - Olavius sp. 2 HERON... ...
ACGTGTGAAAGTTTCTTGAAGATCTGTTCAGCTGTTTGGCCAACTAAAGCGGGCATAAAAAAATATGAAAAAAACATCGGCAAAATATAACATGGACGCATCGCTGAGTGTGCGTCCATAAGAAGTTTAACAGTTGGAATTTGTGTCCAGTAATTAGCGGTCCAAACCGCTAAGCCAGTTGCTAACGCTTAACGGTCCAAACCGTCGCTATCTTAGCGGTTTAGCGGTTTAAACCGCTAAACCAGCCGCTAAGCTCTCAAGCCAGTTGCTAAGAGCTTAGCGGCTGGTTCCGGGGACTAGTTCACAGTGACACTCAAATGAAAAGTTCAAGAACTTAGATTTTTTGTACGGACCATGAATGTGCGCTGTAAGTAGTAAAGCTGTACTGAATCCGTGAACAGATATCTACCGTTACTGTTATCAGTTCAACATTCCACATATTGTTGTGATCTAAGCACGTGTTTTTCTCGCAGCAAACTTGTGATACAGTCACTTCTAAGAGAACATCATGAACCGCATAAATGCGAGTAGCAATGATGTGTGCTGGTATCTAACTACTGGGATGTACCAGCCTCATAAGTAATGCATATCGAATGTATTGCGTAATTGTGTGTGCTGCTTCATCGTAGTTCAGATAAATGAATACCCAAGCTGCTCAATTGCTGTAAAAAAACTATCAGAAAACTGCATCAGGCTACAATTCAAGTAATTTTAAAGTGTTTTACAGCATTGTCAAAAACCTTGTCCATTTTCCAGCACTTTCACGGGCGTTGAATATTTACATCTACAGTCGAGCTATTTCAAAGGTTTCAAGACCACTGTGAACCGTGGTAAAGTGCTATTCACACATAGGTTGGCTGATGGCTTACTCATGGTCCACAGGATATGCGAGTGAAGACCAAGTAAGGCCGATGGGTATCTCACATATCTGGCTGCATAGCTGCAGTTCCAGACTCCGTTGTCACAGTCAATGGATGACGGCCTGTGATGCAGTAGCACAGCTCGTGTCAGTGATGTAACAATGTTAGAGGTGTGTTTCACATGTAACACGGTGTAGAAATAAAGCTTTAAACAGATGTGCATCATCCAACATACCTGTGATCAGCATCGTTTACATTTATGATGGGCTTCATCTAGACATCACTTTATGACACCCACATGAAGCATGTCTTCTCGATGGATGCTCAACATATGCCAAGCTTGCAGTGATATGATGATGAGATGAAGCTATTCAATTCAGCTCGGCACAACTTGAAAGTAGCTCGACGGCCTCACACATGATGCCATATGTCTCAACACCATGCTACGCTTGTTGCTTGTATACTTCATACATCTGCACTGTTGTTATGTGTTGAAATCTTAGTTGTTTCAATCACGCTTTAGTGCTTCATTCCTGTTGCAGGTTTCGCCATGGACTGCATGTCGGTGGTGTGTGGAGGAGCGTGGAGAGAGCTGGAGATGACTGGCTGCAGGTGTTCACTGCGCAGCTCAATGGTCCTGTGTCTGCTGAGCAACTGCTGGAACTGTTTAAACCAACATTGTCACCAACAGGCAGCAATAGACGTACCAGAGAAACTACGACCATAGCGTTCTGGCGTGATTGGGTCGTGGAGCTTGAAAGTTAGTGTGCTGTGAAACAGTTACTTGAGCTGCAGGCATACTTTCAGTTCTGGCTAACAGTAGGAAAACATGTGTAATTAATATAATTACTTATTACTCATCATCATCAGTTTAGTAGAATACACGTCAGACACACGTGTGTACAGTACAATGCAGTACAGTCTACAGTAGTGAAGTAAGACTCAACATGTGTCCAAAGAACTCCCAGGTGCAAGGCAGGCGAGTGGTCTCCAGACATGGGCCAGCAGGCAATGAAGGCATGGCACATAGTGGCAGGACAATTCCAACTGTGTGGCCGCACGGGTTGTACAGTAGGCGGCGGTGTCATCCCTGGCCTTCGACGGGTACATTGTTATTACTATGCATAGTTACATAATTAACTATATACATACTTTGTATATACCATTGTATCAACTGTACAATAATAAGTACGTATCACTACTTTCCGGGGCCAGATGTGATTTTTCCATGGCGTGATTTTCATTTGTCCAAGGTGTTCCGCAGCCCGGCCTATGTTGTCTTAGGGTCACTTTGCTACAATGTTGTTAGGTGAAGAAACAGTGCTACTTGTGCTGGTATGCTGTGATATGATGTACCCAGTGTTTGCCTGCTGAAGGTGTATTTGTTACTTTGTTCATTAAGTACAGAGTTCTTTCCAGTTGTCGCATTGATCGTATAGTGCTGTTTAACCTAAAATAAATTGCTAAGATGGTATTGCCGACATTACTGGTTTTTTCCTTTCATATTGCACTTCTGCAGCTGTTACAAACTATGAGTGGCTGACTGATGACTAATAACTGTAACTAGTCACCGTTAACTCAGCACGGGTCAACGTATGCAGCCAAAACACTAAAGTGTAGTTAGCGAAGTACAAGCAGGATTCAGTCAGGGATGCAGGGATTAGTCATTTGTTAGTGGCTAACATGCCACAGCAAGATGTCGTGGTGAGGCTGTCAGCTATTGTGTATGAGAAATACATAACCCTCTCTTGTGCCTGCAGTTTGTAGGTAAAAATTTCAAATCGTATGTGTACTACACAGTATGCAGTTGTATGAAGTTGACACTATAATGAATCTATGTTCAATTGCTAATCAGTCGGACATCACTGCATGTGTTGATAACTGTCGTTGTAGGTGAATCCAGACCAGTCACTTGTGCGCAGGTCCTAGTCTTCGCCACTGGTGCTGATCGGGTTCCACCGCTGGGTTTTCCTGTCAATCCGACGCTCGAGTTCATCCATGATGCTGGGCGACCCAGCGACAGGCTGCTTCCGACTGCAAACACATGCTCACTTGTGCTACGCTTGCCGGTTCATTCGTCGTACGCAGAATTTGCCGAATGCATGGAACTCGGCATTATTCAGTCGCCTGTATTCGGCTTCGCATGAAGCAACAGAGACAGTCTGCCCAGATATTTGTGCATTTTTGCAAGTCAACCTTTTTTGACAGTTTTGCACATGCTGTCTTTTTTCTGCAAATTTCATCACTATGTACAATTTAGTCACAACTTGGTGCATTTTAGAGCAAGTTTTATTCCAAGATCCAACTTTATGGGGCCTGAACAGGCCATTTTGAAGCCAAAATGGCCGAATACAAAAACGACGACATACTATACAGCCAATCGACGTCAAATTTTTTAAGCATGTTGGGACCATTAAACAGACAACGTGCATGGTCTGATATGACGTCACATCAAATCCAAGATGGCGGACGGACGGCAGTTTGGAAATCGAAAATACATCATAACTTCCCTGCAAATCCTCCAATCTTGACCAAAAAAAACATGAGTTTTCACCAATCGAAAATAGCGGACAGACGCCGTACTGAAAATCGATAAGATGCCATAACTTGGCAGCCAATCATCCCTCTCGACGAAATTTTGTATACAGGCATAGAATTAAGAGCCAATTTGAATTTTTTACAAAACGTCCAAAATTTAGAAATCAAAGATGTTGGATGTCCACCATCTTGACAATCAAAAATATGCAAAATCGTGGCCGAGGATCAACCGATCTTCAGAAAATTTTGCATGTACTTTTAAAATTAAGGGTATTACCTTCACGGTACAACATAGTAGAAAATTAGTAATAAAACGGCAACAATTAGTGTAAAAAACTGTAGTTTATACACAAATTAACGGCGATTGTCTCCCTAGACTTGTAGAGGTATCCTTGAAGGTGTCTTCATAGCCAATCACTTGGCTGTGATAGTGACAAATGAAATAACACTACAACAGCAAAAAAGCAGCCAACAACAACAACAAAAAACCTAACAAAAGTACACTGACCCACTTCAGACGCCTCTTTAAACATCGACCAGGAATACTCAGTAATAGTAACAAAACACAAAGCACACGCTAGTCCTAGTGCAGTTGCCATCAATGACTCCAGGCCAGGAAACAAGGAGGCTACTTTGTCCCCAGTACCCAAACGGGGCACCTACAGCACAGCTGTGATGTAATGACAATTAGGCCTAGTCAATGTAAACCAGCGTCAGACACTCAACCAGCATCAACAATGAATGCACCACCATCAGCTGCAAGTTAAGCAACTGGCAACAAATTCAAATACAATTAAATCAACAACAGTTTCACGTTCATGCTGCTCCTTCATAGCTGTCATCGGTAATCATGATGACGCGCAAAATGTGAACTGAAAAAAATTCAAATGGACACAATGGGCAACAGATTCAGATATAACTGAATGGCAGCTTCATGATCGGCTGGTCTGTCCCAACTGTTGAATGCACACAGGTAGTCGAGATAACACTGGAAGTCGTGGCTGTCACATACGCGCGGCTCCTCCAGCTCGTCCAGTACTTCCTGTGGCAAGTCCGGTGTGTCTGTCAGCAAGCAGTTGACTGCCGGAGGCGGTGGAAAGTGGAACAGCTCATCTGGCACACCAGCAGGACAACGAGCACCAGCACTGGGCCTCATTCTGTGAGTGTTCCACTCATGCCTCACACTGTCCATGTCGTACTGTACGAGCTTCATGAAGCAGTACCGCAAGCACTCCATCTCTGTCTGACAGCCAGGATGAAATGCTCCACAGTTCACTAAAGTTTCAAAGAGCTCGATCCACCACTGGCTGCGGTACCTCCTCAAGAAGCTCCACCACGCTTCGATTCTCTGGTTGCCTGGTGATGTGCCATAGATGTGAGCAGACACATCACTAGCAACCAGGCACTCAATTGCAGCCACTGTGTTATTTTCCGTGCCACAGTCAGTTCGCACATGTTGCGGAAACCCACCAATCTGCTCCGTGCTGTCTACAAAGTATCTGGCAATTAGTCCTGGGCGGTGGTTAGTGCTGGCAGCTTTCAGCCAAATTATTTTCCTTGAGTAGCCGTCGATGCACCTACAATGACAGGAAACTATGTATTACTACTGCAGTGTTGAAGTAAGTTACACACTGACATCAATAGCACAAGTATTCATCGTGTCAAGTAAGGCCAATCACTAGTTCACTGAGTCATCACCTGCAGGCTGGTCCAATGCCAAGCTAAATGTTTTTGAACTTCGTAACTACTACATATCAATTTGACCGAATAATGTACAATATGTCTGTTGTCATTTTCGCACAATTTTCTCGGCAAAGATAAAGGTGGAGCAAACCATGTGACTGTGAGAATAAATAAGTCTGAGCCGTGGATATAATATTGAAATTTATTATATCCAAGGCCCAGTACACTGCCAAAAGATATTTGCTGTTTTATATGCGTCATGGGCCTTACATACTTGATAAAACTGTTGAAGTTTTTTTGGAATATATTATTTGCTGTTTTCATACTAAATCGCCTTTCATATTGTACAGGCAAATTGTCAAATTTCAACATACGGCGTCTGTCCAACATATTGGAATTTTGAAAATTTTACATTTTCGTTAAAAATTAAAATTAATGCCTAATTCTACGTCATCGTGCGAAATTTCGTGAAGATCAGACGATTGGCGCCCGAGTTATTACGTCTTTCGATTTTCGATATAGCCGCCGTCCGCCATCTTGCGTTATTAAATTTTCGCAATTTTTGTCAAAAATTCAAACTCAGGCCTAATTCTATGTACACATGCAACATTAGGTCGAGATCGGACGAATCGCGGCCAAGTTATTGCACAATTTTGATTTCCAAGATAACGGCTGTCCGCCATCTTGGAGATTTGAAAATTTGTAGTTTTCGTGAAAAATTCCATTTAATGCCTAATTCCAGGGACTTAAAAAATTACGGGACTGCTTACTCCATATGCAGTCAATACTAAATAAATGTATATTCGGTGACAGTAGTGCCACCTATCAGCTGGCTAGTGATACTAACTTAACATCCGTTGCTACAGTAAACAAATTAAGCATTAAAGCGCTAGCACTACACATCTTACAACTACAACTACAATAACAACTACAGCCACAACAACTGCAAGACTACAATGGCTACACAGTTACAACAACTAGAACTAAAAACACTACAACTACAAGTCTCCAACTATGGAAACTACCAACAACTACGGCTAGAACTACAACAACGACGAGAACAACAATAACTACTACTACTGCTGCTGCTACTACTGCTATACTGGCCACAACCACAACTACTACAATAACTACAACCACAGATACTGCTACAAGTACAACTGCAATAACAACTAAAACTGCAACAACTGCTAGAATACAACTGCCACTAATACATCAGCTACAACTTAAACTACTACAACTGCAAGTCTACAACTACGAAAACTACAACTACAGCTGGAAATACAACAACGACTACTACTACTACTACTATCGTGACCACAACAACTATTACAACAACTACAACTACAAGTACTGCGACAACTACATCCACAACAACAATTACAACTACAACTGCTATAATACAACGGCTACTACTATGACAACTACAACTGAAACTACTAAAACTACAAGTCGACAACTACGAAAACTGAAACTACAGCTAGAACTACAACAACGACGATGACAACACAACAACTACTATTATTACTACTATAGTGACCACACCACAACTAGTACAACAACTGCAATCACAAGTACTGATACAACTGCAATAACAACTACAACTAATGCAGCTGCTAGACTACAACTGCTACTACTACAACAGCTACAACTGAAACTACTACAACTACAAGTCTACAACTACGAAAACTAAAACTACAGCTAGCACTACAACAACAACGATGACGACGACAACAAAAAAAACAACTACTACTACTACTACTACAGCTACAACTACAGGTACAGCTACAGCTACAATCGCAACAGCAACTACAATTGCCGCAACTCATAGACTACAATGACTACAACTACAACTACTACAACGAAGACGACGACAACTACGGGACTGCTTACTTGTTGTCGTTGTTTATTAGTAACAACTACGACGCTGACAACGAAAACTACGACAACAACGATATACTATGACAAAACGATGACTTTTTCTTCTGTTCTTCGTCGTCATCAGTTGTTTATAGCGTTGTTGTCGTTATTGCAGTTGTTGCTTTTGTTGTCGTCGTAGCGTAGTCTAGTCGTCGGTGTGGTTATCGTCGTGGTTGTTGTCGTAGTCATCCATCATCGACTTCGTTGTTGTTGTCCTCGTCACTGTTGTCGTTTCGTCGTCTTCGTATTCGTCGTTGTTTATATCATTTTCGTTGTTGTCGAGGTCGTTGTCGTCAGTGTTGTAGTCTTAATGTTGTCGTCGTTTTCGTAGGTCGTTCATGTCGTTAGTACTCTTGCTGTTCTTGTCGTAGACGTCATCGGTGATGTAGTAGTTCTAGTCGTATTCGTCGTCTTTGTCGTTGTCGTTGTTGTTGTGGTCGTCTTTGTAGTTGTCGTCGTCGTTGAAAATTCTTGGTCGTTTTTTATGGTTGTTGTCGTTGTGAACGTGATTAATTGTAATTGTTGGCGTTGTCGTCGTTGTCGTTTTGTTTTCTTCTCGTCATTATTGTAGTTGTTGTCGTCATAGTAGTCGTTGCCGTAATCATCGTCCTTGTAGGAGCTGTCGTTTTTGTTGTCGTTGTTTATTAGTAGTATAGCAGTAGACGGTGATACCAAGCAATGCCGGTTAGGCCGCCAGTGTAGTAATAATAGTAGTTGTGGTTGATTTTCATAGTAGTCGTAGAAGTATAGTAGCTGTAGTCGACGTAGTAGTAGTAGTAGTAGTAGCAGTCGTTAGTGTAGTTGTGGTTGAATTTTAATAGTCCCAATAATTGTAGTATTAGCAGAAGTTATTGTTGTCGACGAACCTGTTTGGCAGTATCAGTTTTTTAACCACAGACAACGGAGAGTTGACACACTTTAATCATACTACAGTATAAGTCAATATATTCAGTTTAATGTCACTTGCAATGTCCTTGTTGGCGCTAGTGTAGCATGTGTAAACGGTAGATTCACAGAGTAAGCAGTCCCATATTTTTTCAAGTCCCTGGCCTAATTGTACGTCCACATGCAAAAGTTGGTTAAGATCGGACGAATCGCAGCCGAGTTATTGCACATTTTCTCAGCCGTCTGCCATCTTGGATTTGGTGTGACGTCATAGTGGACCACCGACGTAGTGCTCTTAACGGTCTCAATATTGTCCTAAAATTTCTCATTGGTCGTATTCATACTTTTGGAGATATAGCGTTTTCATATTTGGCTAATTTGGCTGGAAAATGCCTATTCACGCCCCTTTTTGGGGGATATCACCCCTAAATGAATTCAGATATCATTGGAACTCCCAGAAGGAACGTCCTTGCGCGAAAACACGTCGTATGAGCCAAAAACGGTGAAAATGTATCCATTCCACGGGCTCGACTTGGGCGCGTGCCCGGAAAAAAAATTTATTACAGTATAGCAAGAAACTCACAAAACCGTAATATTTCACCTATCTGGGGAGAAGCCCCCGCTGAACCGATTGAAATGAAAATGTGCATTTGAGCACACCTCGTGGACGTAATAACGGATATCAACTTGAAATTTGAAAATTGTCAGGGACGTTGAAATTACAAGGGGTCAAAGTTTGCCATTTCCCATTGAATTTGCACATGGGCCTTAACATTGCAGCGCTAACGCGCTGCGGTGACAACAATGTTCACCTTTGTTCGACTGTACTGTAATGTTACACAGGTCTGCGGGTAAAGACAGTGACTGTGAGCAACATGAACATTAGTGTTACATTACTGACCCACTGATGAAAATGCCATACGGTGCAAGTTTGTCGTAACCATCGCAATGCCACGTGAAATTCGGACCCAAACTGGTGTAAGTGCGGCGCTGAAGCCGATGTTGTCTTCTGTTCATAACACCGACTGGATCAATTTGCCGCAAGATCAACCGCACTGTTTCCTGTGGTATGATGACTCTGTGCTTTCGCCGCAGAAGTCGCCACATTGCACGATACCCGCCAAGCCGCCCTATTGGTATCAAAACAAAATCAACAGGATCATAAACTGATTATGCAATGTTGCTTTAATAAAGTTCAATGGTTACATTGATACATTTCAATGAATAAGTTCATTTAGTAGGTATACTTAATGCTGAGAAAGTGCTCAAAACATAACGTGAACAATTATTAATTTACCCCTGGAGACGTTTCAGACTATCAGAGGCCTTCATCAGAAGAATTCTAACTTGAGTTATGACTTCCGGTTCTTGACCTGGCAGGAAGTAACCTTGTCAAGAATTTATTACTACGTCCGCTGTCTTCGGAATTCATAACTCAAGTTCAAGTTCTTCTGATAAAGGCCTATGATACAGTCTGAAACGTGTCAACGCAGATGAAGGACTTTTTAGGTCGTGGTTTGAGGAATTTCTTACAAATTGATACATTTATCAATAACTGAAATCGCACCATATCCAGCAGCAGTAATGGCTGTAGGTGCTCACAGGATGCCTGATGGAGGCATGCATGTGCTACTAGATGCCATACTGAAGCTGAATGCACACACTCATTTACTAGACGATAACTTATTGAAAACATGCAAAACAATGTCAGTGACACTGAAATAGTGTACAACTTACCCAAACTGTGAGAAAACACAAAAGAGGTTTAATTTTGGCATTAGCTGGATTGACAGCTGTTTTCACTGGTGTATTTCACATCAACAGGTGACTATTACATAACAGTTTGTGTTCGTTCCACTGAAAACCTACTACAAGTCACCAAAAGCTGATTACGTTTTTTTAAGTTGACTGTACAAAACTTGTGTTTGCAAGTCGCAATTTGTCCAAACGCACATCACAGTCAGCTAAATACCTTTGAAGCATTGACCGTGTACTGGGTCTTCAGTAATGATTGCACCCCCTCCACAGGCGAAATCAGTAAAACATTAGCAAAGCTGTGTCATTGGGGTGCAATGATTACTAACACCAGGTACAAAATAACTGTGTTCATTAGATGCCTTCTGTGTCACATAATTACCAATGTGTCTGGATTTGAAAGAAGCTCATGATGTACTGCACTGCACAACCTTAAAGTGTTGTTCGATACCAGTATTTAACATTTCACAATTTGCAAACAAACTGGCAGGAGAATGCAATGTGTTTTCATTTTTTTTTAAATGGGCATTAACTTTAAATACAACAACTGCAATTAGCAAAATGCAAACCCGGCAAACCCGCCACCATATTTACGGGGTGTGACAAATTAATGCATGCTTATTGAAGCTGTGAGGTCCGATGGTAACACGTGCCTTTCATTTGGTCCGATTCGGTAATTACAGTGACCTCATGTATGACCACACGGTCTACAGAAGACATGTTTGCCGTTTTTGGTGTCCCCTGCAAGAAATGGCTGCAGATAGTTGGTTAAATTAATATCAAATGAAAGGTCTTTTAAAGGCCTACATTTCACTAGATTACACACATTTACACAGCCGTTTTGAAGGTACTCCATGATTATCGAATGAAATCGTCAAAAATAGAGACTTTTGCACACATTTTTTGTGTCAGGAGGCAGGCTCCGTAGGTCGCTGACTAGGCTTTGCATTTTATTTCTAAATTCGAATTTAGAATCTGAAAATTGGAATAAAATTCGAACTTCGTTTTGTCAGCAGTCTCAAAATACTTACTTACTTACTTACCTGTTGTTGGTGACTGTGGCGATAAAGTGAATTCTGCTAATTATATATGCTCATAGGCGGCGATGCCATTGAGGCATGGAGGCGAGAGCATGCCTCCTCAGAGTTTGGTCGTTGCTTGCGTCACGAGCAACGACCAAAATCTGAGGAGGCACGCATTTATTAGCCATTGATTGCATTGAAAATGCTTTCAATAAGGCCACTGAGGTTAGATTGACGTTTTGGCGTGGAAGTGATAGATAGAGGCCAGACGTCGCAGGTAATTGACATCGCTGTGATACTCACCA
>Ga0209679_1001132_pt1 | contig 10968 bp, 6 predicted proteins | sample WorMetHEROISLAND_4_FD_187408 | JGI IMG/M metagenome (GOLD analysis project Ga0209679, IMG submission 187408) | Marine gutless worms symbiont microbial communities from Max Planck institute for Marine Microbiology, Germany - Olavius sp. 2 HERON... ...
CTTCCAGAAGCCAGATATATACAGACAGTTTGCAGCTGTCAAATGCTTTTCTACGCAGGTTTGTTGCCGAGTCTGTCCTCCATCTCCTTCCTATCCCCCAGAAAAACTCGTCGGATCTGCGCGAATCCCACGACCCAATACGGCCGTGGCAGAGTAGCCCACCCGTGGTTACACTACTGGTAGATACGTATCATGACTGCTCGAGTGCACAGGTGCTGCGGGTGCATGTTCCCATTTTGATCCATCCACGGTTCCAAGCTCTCCATAATAATAATAATAATAAATTTTGGAAAATTTCTTCCAGTATTAAATTTCCACAAAACGTACAAACCTATTCACATCATATCGTATAATATTGCAGTATAAGACGCAGGCTTTCTTCTTTGTATTCAGTGATTGTACTACAGACTTATTTGTTACTTGTACTTCGGTTTCCAATTCTGCGACAATATCACATGTATAACGGTCATATGACGTCAAACTATTCCATGACTCGATAATTCTTCCAGTATAAAAAGTATTGTAGTATATCATATCTACAGTAATGCTGAACTAATTTAAAATCGCTTCCCCTTGTGGCAAAGACTAATAACGAGGGCAGACAAGGAGAAACTGTGAAATCACAGATGCAATATACTGTATAATTATATAGGCCTACATTTCACATGGACTTGACAGTAGTCTTTTTAAATTTAACTGGCGAAACGCCGGGTAAAAATAAACGCACCAATAAGAGACAAAAATAAAAACAGACAGAGAAAATCGACGATCACAGCATGTCAACTGTCTCGGTTTTATAACAGCTCGCAACAGTCTGAAGACTTTCCAACACTTCTGCATACTCGTCAGCTTCAAGACCGGCATCGACTGCTCTGTGCAGCCGTCTAACATCGAGTCTTCTCGCCGACGTTAGCAAATTGTCGAGGTGTCGACCGGCACTCTGTGACGACTGCAGTGAACTCATCACGGGCACAGACTCGACGCCTTCAAACACAAATCGGATACTGGCAGTAACGAAAAACCCAGCTGGAGTGAAAATAAGAATAACAGTAGTAAGTAAGTAAGTAAGTAATTTATATAGCGCCAGTCTCAGAAGAGAATTAGGGCACACTGGGGATGGGCGGGATAGGCCAACTGAAAGTAATAGGTCTTTAAATGACGTCTAAAAGAATCAAGAGTTTGAGACTGCAGAATGTGAGGAGGTAAGGAGTTCCATATCTTTGGTGCAGAGATACGAAAGGCATGAGAACCAAATGAAAGGCTGTGACGCGAACAACGTGGTTTCAACAATATTCTTTATTACAATTGCACACAAGATGCTACAACACAACAGAACTCAAAGACCCAGAATTCTAACTCCAGAAAAAGCAACCTAAGGACATATTTTTGCTAAAATAACAAGTCAAGTTCAGACACCCAGGTAATACCCAACAAACCCAGCAAAAACTTAATTCAATTGCAGTTTGTTATGCCAGCAATAATTCAAATTTCTTTTATATGTTTACAGTTTCTAACGACCAATAAGTAATGAATTTGCAAATTTTTAGATAATCTAAAGTACTGGTGAATCTAAATAAAAGCTTAGCTGATGAGCCAAACCAACCAACAAGCTTCCCAACTGCTTGCTCAAATAAGAAAATCCAAAAAACCCAATAAAGCCCCAAACCCAACAAAACCCACAAAAAACAAGTGGGTTTTTAAAAACCCCGGGTTTTTCTGAACCCGGTAACAAGTAATAAAATTTATAATAATTTCCCAGGCTAGCTCGCTAGCTGCTCCCGGATTTTCTTTATTCCTTTGTTTAAACTGGTGCATCCTGTAGGGACATGTCAAAACTTTACATATTCCTTGACACCATCCTACGAAGTCTTCCTCAGACGTCCATTGTCTAGTCCATCTACCTTCAATGTCAGACAATTTGCCATAGATAACAAACACAAGAACGTAATACAGCGACAATTACCCTTGTTTAATGAGCGGGGAGTGGTGGAGACGAAGCCAATGGATGAAATATCGGCAGTGAATATATGAGGAAACGGCGCAGTCACGTGACACGGCTGACGGACGGCACACACAGCACTGTAAATTCAACATAACACTTGTAACACAAAACTCTACTCATGCACGTATAATCATCGCTCCAGGACACAACATACCTCCATTATAAATAGAGCTGTCGAACGATTAATTTTCTTAATCGCGTTAATCGTGTGGTTAATTATTTTAATCGCGCGTTAACGCGTTAATTAACGCGTCAATTCGACAGGTATAGTTCATGTTGTAGGTTGCCGTCAGCGAACGACTGCACGTCTTGCTGATGATTTACAACTGACAAATTAACCGACATTTGTTGTTAATAATTAACTGAATATTATTCAATCGTCAAATAACCGCAGTTCAATTGCATTTTGCAACTCCTGGTTCATAGAATTTATGTATGTGCGTTAATTTTTTTAACGGCGTTAAGTATTTTAATCGCGATTAATCCTTTAACGCGTTAACGCGTTAATTAACACGTTAATTCGACAGCTCTAATTACAAATCGTACTTGCAGCTTGACAGCTTAAAGTGCAATTAACACACCTGTTAATGACAGAACTATTATTAGTCAATACTGAGAAAATCAACAACTAATTATTTGTTAATCACGTTACATTTTTAATCAATAATTAATTACACAATCCACAACTGATCACAAGTAAGGATAGATAATAATCAAAATTAGTAAGGTATGAAAGTGAATTTAAACAGTCTGCTTATTATATCAGCAAAACTGCTCAATGAAAGAATCTTAACAACACAACAATTGCCAAAACAAATAAGTAAACCTAATAAGTTTTAATCACTAAAATAATTTTAATCATTAGATTTTTTATGGCTTTATAATGACATTACCAGTTAAAATCTGAACTCCCTAGTTATTAATAATATATGTGTAGGATAGTTTTCACAGAAAGATAAAGGTTTGTGTTGAAAATTAGGTTAACAGTTTCTATCTATGATATGAAAGAACGTGTATCTGTTGTGTCTTCTATCTGGAATTACGAGTTTTAAGTTAAATAAATTACGACTGGGAAACATGATTCTGTATAATGAGTAGACGTACTTGATTATCAACAAATTCTTTTTATCTAGTTTGTTTGTTATAGCAGCATCATTCTACAACCTTAAACCCCACAGTTTTCTGATTGGGGTTGGTACTGCGGCTACCACAGTACAATATACAGAGCACATGTAAGGTGATGCTTGAAAACCTCGGCACCGTAAGTGAACATATGATGAATGTGTAACTACAATGTGTAACTATAGAAGAAGACAGATGGTGTAAGTATGACATGGCAACGTACTTAAGTGAATAGCTATATGTCTGTCGCAGATGTAGCGCGAGGACTTCTTCCAATGTTGAGCCGCATTGTGAATAGAACATTCGCGTTTCATTGGTCACCGATCTATCCTTTGCAGACACATTGTAACAAAGCACCTGTCATTTCTGCAAAGTAACCAACCACAACTATTGCTGCTGCTGCTGCTGCTGCTGCTGCTGCTGCTGCTGCGGCGGCGGCGGCGGCGGCGGCGACGACGACGACGACGACGACGACGACGACGACTACTACTACCACCAACAACACCAACACCACAACTACAACCACAACTGCTAACTACGATTACTACTACTCAGCCTTCCATCCCTCTGGAGTAGGTAACTCGAGAACCAGCCTGGTTGGCTCGGGTTAAGGCGGGGCGCGTTCACTTGTGTCGGGTGGCAGGTAACACTGTGTGATCACATATGGCAAGTGATGCCCCGTAGCTCTGAGATGGATTCCCACGAAGAGCTATAGGCAGCTTTAACCCTTTTTGTAGTATCAACACCGAAAGCACCATCACCACCACCATTATTAAGTGTTCTGTACACATCAGGAGTTAATGACAGAATGCCCAGAAATAATCAACTGAAATTATTTTAATTGCTGTCAGCCCTAATTATATAACATTAGTTGTTTCTAAACAATAAGAGCAGCTAATTTCCTGCAATACACCAGAAAACAGAACCAACCCAAGCACCCGATCATGGGGAATGCCACGGATGACAACTGACTGAGCATCAGGTGTCGCAGCAGAGTGACATGAAGGAGTCAATGACCGCGACATCTGTGACACCTGTGTAGTCAGCAGCGCATCAACAATGCAGCTCGTCTCCGGCAACGCAAATGGAAAAGCAGCTTCCAGGCATGCAACCTACACATTCAAACACACTACTTATATCACCTAATATTACTACTAGGACGACGATGACTACTACTACTACTACACAACAGGTGGTACTCTTGCTTTTGTGTTTAAGTAGCCAATCTTTCCAGAGACGGAGTAAGTAAGTAAGTAATTTGTATAGCGTGTTAACTGTAAAATAACCTCGAACGCGCTCGATGTGCTAGTAAAGTGAGAAGTAGAAATGTTTAAGCTGACATCTAAAAGTAGACAGAGAAAGTGTGTCGTTTTTTAAGAAGTCAGGAAGAGCGTTCCAAGCTGAAGGTCCGACATAACAGAACGCGCGTCCTCCGTATGTTGACAGTCTGACTCGCGGAACGTCTAGGACAGAAGACTCCTAATACAGACCAAGAGTGCAAGCACAGATGGACTGAACACGATTTGAGATACAAGTATCTGGTTGTGGAACATACTGAAAGCAAGGACGGATGAAGGGCACTGGAGGAAGAAAACGATTACAACTTAACTGAATAACGTTTATAACGGCAAAAGTTATGAAGCTGTCAACAGACAAAAAACAGAATCTGATGGAAAAAGAGTGTAGCAACTGTGTCATGAACCTGTCAACTGTGTCATGAACCTGTCAACTGTGTCATGAGCCTGCCAATAGGCAGAAGACCAACAGATAAAGCTTTGGCATTTTTAGGCTGTAAGTACTGTCACTACATCATCATAAACACACAATGGTCAGAATTAGAAGAAACAACATCAGAAACAAACTCCAATACCAACGAAGCAAACCTTTCGACCAAGAGGACTCAATGCATTTGTGAGATGTGTCAACAGTGAAGGATTGCTGATCATTCGATATGGCACCGACACCGAGTCGATCACCGCAGACAGAACAGAACTTGTGTGATAATGCAAATCTGCCTGTTACAGCACACACACAGGTACATGCATTCCACACTGTACAAAGGAACAGTCGGTCTAGTGGTAGAGTACTCGACTCACAACTTTCAGGCTGCAGTTCAAATCTCACTTGGGTCATTCGCACCTACTGTGTGCTCAGGCCAACTCAGCCTTTTATCCTTAGCAGGATAGGAAATGAATAGCAGCTCATGAGCTACAGTGTGAAGGCCTAGTGCAGCTGATTGTGGTGGCAGTGGTATGTCTGTGAGCTGCATTGCAGGCCCAAGTGTTCACTAGCATGGACAACGGATGGCTGCATAATGTACTGTGGTATCATTAGTTTATGGCAATCAGTTGCCACTTACAAGGTTGTAAAGCACCACTGGTCATGAGTTCTGTAAGCAGCACTACAGCAAGTACTCGGACCTGTTTTACAAAGTTATAAAGAGCAACAATCAGTGACACGTGATTCTGTCAGGCTGCACATTGTGTCATTAGCCCATTAAATAGTGACAAGGTCGCTGATATCAGTCCCATAAAATTTTTCTCATCTCCCCCATCTCCAAAAAGAACGTCCCCACTCCCACCCCATGTTTCCCAACCCCATCACTGTCCCCATCCCCGAAAACATACGCACTCAACTAATATAGCTACAAATAACAGTCAGCCTTCCATCCTTCCGGGGTAGGTAAATTGAGTACCGGCCTGGTTGGCTGGGGTTATGGCGGGGCGCATTCACTTGTGTCGGGTGGCAGGTAACACTGTGTGATCCTATATGGCAAGTGATGCTCTGTAGCTCTGTGGTGGGTTATTGTACTAGGCTTTAACCTTTTCAGGCGACAGGAATGGCATCTGACCTGTTAAAAGTCCCGCTCTAACAACTCCCAAAAGTAATCCGGTCTAACGTGGAGTAACTCTGGAAAAATTAGCCTGTTAGTCAAACACCACATGTAATAAAACAATTCTGCATGTTTTCAATTCTAAATCACAATTACTCACACGGTACTTCACGTGTGGCAGCTGAACTAGAGGTACACTGTCTGAAACTTGCCACAGTTTTGTCGACATTGACAACGGCACAACCAGAGAACTGTGTCGAAGCAGACGCTCATAAGCCATGGCAGTGTTCACAATGTTGTACTGCATTTGCTGTACTGTCTACAAGAACACAGCAATGCATACATGCACAGCAGTAAATGGGACGTGATTGAATATAGTATCAAATGGTTTGAAGCAGCTTTTTTTTGCAAAAATTCTAATTAGTGCGATTATCAATTAAAAATTTAAAACAAGTAATTGCTTTCAATCAAAATTCAAGCAATTTGACAAAAAACGTAAATACATATCAGATTTTAAATCATATAGAATTAAGTGAAACACTTAACTGCAAAACATTTCCTGCTGTGAATATATTCACAATGCTCAGTACCAGAAATGGTCAATCACATAATTAAAATACAACTGCACTGGCATGTTACAGGGGCTTGGGTGTGCCAGAAATTATCCGTTGCATACGAGCAATTTTGGCTGGATACCCTTCGCGATGACATCAATGATCTGTATTGAATGGGAACTGAATGCAGCATCAATGGGTAAAAGTTTGCATCTTCACTTATTAAGCCACAGCTGCTGCTGCTGCTGCTACCGTTACTACTTCAATAATGAACAACTATTAACAACAGACAACAACAACAACTAGTACTTCTAATACTGTTACAACTACTATTAGGACTACTAATAGTTACAGAGCTTTTGCTGCTGCCGGTCCCGGGCTATGGAGCAGTTTACCACCACATCTCAGAGATGCTGACATACAGTCAGTTCCAGCGGTCACTAAAGGCATTTTTGTTTGGATAGTGGGGCCACGGCACAGTATTAACTATTTTAACTGCGCCATATAGAAACAATCTTATTTACTTACTGAATAATCATGTTTTATGCACTCAGTGCACTGCGCATAAAAGAGTCATCACAGAAAGAATTACATAATCAGGAAAGACAGGTGGCGTCAATGAAAATGTCATGATGCCTTTGCCTGAGAAATCATCAACAACATCCTCCATCAAAGCTGCAGAGAAGCCTCCGAAGCCATCGTACGCGTCAACAAGCAGATGAAAGCCCTGACAACAATCAACAAGCTCATCATGTTCTTGTCACTCAATTTTCCATCTGAAAATAACATAAACAGTCAGTTAAATACGTAGGATCTGGCACTTCAAAGACCTAGTCATCTGCTGGTTACAGAAAATAAGTTAAAATTGCATAACTGAAATGCTGCATACAACAAAACTCAAATTAAATAAACATTTATTGATGGTTTCTATAACAAACACCAGTGTGTCAAACACACTATTCTATATTGCTGGTATACCAAACAAACAACATTACAGTCTGCTAAAATGCCCAAATAATTTGCTTTCAAAAGAAGCACTATATTACCGGAAATAACGATATCTGAGAAAACAATAGAAAAACCTGGAGACTGTCACACTCTTCGGTGAAGAAATGTAACCTATCTTCAATGGCCGACTTCTCTCGATGACTAGCGTACACTTGAGTACCGAGACCAAACACGTCAAACTTTTCTATTTCACTAAAGCACACAAGTACAAAGAAACTGTTGACACAATAAACAATGTTCAAGTATAGGGAGACAATCATTAAACAAGCACACTTGGCCAATTAAACACAAGTACCAAAGTTACTACAGACCCAGAAGGGAGTGCACGCAATAGCAGTAACAGCTGGCCATTGTATGCACGCTGAGCTGACCAGCGCGCATGCTTTGGCTAGCTGTTACAGCTGTTGCGTGCATTCCCACGGATTATGCTAACTAGATAATTACTCATTAATTAGAAAATAAGTGAAAAATCTTAGACGGTAGATCTCTGGGCAATGTCAGCACGAATGTTAATGCAAAGTTTTGTCGTGCTCTGCTGTGTATTAAGAAAGCCTTAGAGATTTTTGGAACCTTAGAGAACTGATAACAACAACAACCAGAGTAGCTTTTTGGGACCCGCCTTCCGGGTCCAAAAATTGAAAGTACTGGTAGTAGCTGTTTCTAGATGGCTACACTAAATACACGTGACCGATACAAGAAGAACACAGCCGCAGTACGTGCCTGTTGTGCTGGTAAGTGTCTATAATGTGAACCGAGCGAGGATGAATGTGAGGATGAAGGAAATCTGACCAGACTCTAACACTGTCATCCAGGTGGTACAGTTTGCTGGAACCAACAGCTGGCAACTGTGACATCGGCTGGGCGTCTTCCGTGCTCGGCACTGCTGAGCAATACAGCACAATTGCTGAAATTTAGACATCAAATTCCGCGAGTTTATGAACGACCCTATCCGTAAGTGCACTGGGGTCAAAATTCGACATAAACTCAACACTGATGTCACTCCCCCTGCAGGAGAGAGATAACACAATACACTGTGCCTCAAAAAAGCAATCAACTTTGCAATATTTAATAACTTCTACAGTTACAAGTCTATTTGGATGAAATCTGTTGCTTCTAAAATATTGCAAAGTGGGTCATTTTTTGAGGCACTATGTAGGTGACTTCACTAATGCTAAAAATAAATTATCCAATAGTCATCATTAACGATCCAGTTTTCTTCATAACAATAATAATAACAAAAACAACACACATTCTCAATATCCATTACAAGGCATTCACCCTATAAATCAATGTACCAAGTTTCATATGCAGCACACAAAGATTTTTGAATCTTTATTCTATCAAACAACAGTATACTGACTGGAGTAGTTAATCAGCATACTGCTATGCTTAGTCAGCACATAGGATAATTTGAAATAATAAATATAAATCGTCAGAAAAAGTACGCAAACCTAGTTTTCAATTAGGTAAAGTGCCGTATTCTAATGGAGTATAATTTCTGCAAACTCTTGCTGCTTAGGGTGCCAGACCTATGGCTACCGGTACCATTCCAGACACGGAGCATCATCGCTCTTTGGACAGTAGCATATTATACTGGAAACACTGACACATTATGCTTGGAGACAGAGGCACATGTGCATGTCAACAACTTGCTCATGCTGAAAACATGGCCAGCAGTCAAAGCTGGATTGACCTCGATCACAAGTTCCCATTACATCACACAACATAACGATGTACTCAAATTATTATTTAAATGGAGACATATTCAAGTGACTACATTACAACTATAAATAATATGAAGTTTTGTACCCAGAAGGCGGGTCCCAAAAAGCCACTGTAGATGTTCTTGTTGTTGTAATCAGTTCTCTAAGGGTCCAATAATTCCTAAGGCTTTCTTAATATGCAGCGGAGCGCAACGAAACTTTGCACACACATTTGTGCTGACACTGTCCACAGATCTGCCATCTCAGATTTTTCACTTATTTTCTAATTGACTAATTAGCTACCGGTAGTTAATTTGCATAGACTATGGAAGTGCACGCAACAGCTGTAACAGCTAGCCAAGCCATGCCCGCTGGTCAGCTCAACGTGCGTACAATAGCCAGCTGTTACAGCTGTTGCGTGCACTCCCGTGTCCATAATACTTTTCGTGTTTGTTGTTTCTAAACTTACCATCTCCTTCAGCATCAGCAGCTTCCATGTTGGCATCGGCTGAACTCTGCTCAACTGCAGTAATCTAAACCAAAACATTTTAGATGGCGACATTATTAGGCGGTATCACTGAAAGTGATTCTACCTACTGTATCAGATGTTACTGTAGCGTGGTCTGTCTGTATGTACATCATCTGTCACACTCTTGCACCATGCGAAAGCCGATGGATGGAACGAGATGCCATTTGGCAGGGACATTTGTGAGGTCCCAAGTAACACTGTATTAGACAGGAGCCAAAGTCCCCATGGGAAGGAGAGATTTGGGGATCGGAACCCCCCAAACGTTCGCAGCAATGTCGCCTACCACCAAACTACTTTGGCCCTTGTACAATTTTAAACTACTTTGGCCCTTGTACAATTTTACAACCACAGTAAGGTGAGACACAATTCACATAAACACATTACCTATACCAGATATACAAGCCAATTTATATATGAAACATTATCACACTAATAATAATCACAGTATGACAAATCCCTGGCGAAATGCTGTATATAAGTGTCTGCATGGTCTGGTAGTGAAATATCTCTCAAGGCTCTCTGTGCCACTCGCAGCAGTCAGGATTGTTCACAAGTTTGCTGGGCTGACTCCAATAAACAGTTGTTACTGAGTTCACTGACAATGACAATGAGGATGTGATTGTTTCATCAGCTGCACTGGTGGCCTGAAACACTATCCCACCTTGTCTCCGTAATCCGGATCTGTCGCTGAAATGCTTCAAAGAGTCACTGAAAACTTTACGTTCTTATGACTACTGATTGTCACCACACATGCCTTAGTGACAGCTTGTTCTGTAATTTGTGCATTTTAAAAATTCCAGTTTATTATTATTATTATTATTATTATTATTATTATTATTATTATTATTAATGTTGTTATTAACACTGACTATGACTGGCACAGACAGCAGGGCCACACATGAAATCCTTATTGACCACAGAAGCCGACAACCACTTTCACAGCACACAGGAGTTGTGTTGACACAAATAGGGTGTCAAGATACAAGTCGTTGTGGTTGAGCACATCAGCAGATTGAAGCCAGTTGGGATGGTCTTTGATGTTGGAAAACTAGTTGTATGTCGTGTCATCTTTACTGTCAGTAACAGTCTGTAAAGTACTACTAAACTACTACTGATGATTATTTACAGCAAATCAACAGTTAATAAGCAAAGTAAACTTACGTCATTCTTATCCAAGTCTTGCAGAAATTCGTTCTTCTGCAGTGCATCAGTTTTAT
>Ga0209679_1001133_pt1 | contig 10967 bp, 10 predicted proteins | sample WorMetHEROISLAND_4_FD_187408 | JGI IMG/M metagenome (GOLD analysis project Ga0209679, IMG submission 187408) | Marine gutless worms symbiont microbial communities from Max Planck institute for Marine Microbiology, Germany - Olavius sp. 2 HERON... ...
ATCTGGTGTTTGTGGCATTTTATGCTAATCTGTTTTTACCGCATCATTCGTGTATACATGTTAAGTTAACTGACACATTATGTATTCTTGACAGTGAAACTAAACACAGCATGGTGAAATAAGAACAGTGCATTGTTGATGAAGCCAGCTGTGTATAGCTGCAAATGTTTAGGTGTGATTTGAAGCCAGTGCCAATTTCATATTCTTTTCTCATTAGAGTATTCAATTTTATAATTTTGAGTGAGTATACTAGTGATGTTTGGCCTTGGCAATCAAGGAGGAAGGCCCTAATGCCGTAGTTTATGATGGCTTTGGCCACAGCATTTGTGATTTTTTTAACGATTTATAACATATCTTTACATTTTCTGCAGAAGACAATAAGTCACTTTATAATGTTTCACATAGCATTGAAATTAGGTGACATACAAGCATTAGTAGCATCATATTAGTTTATTGTTTTCAATGAGGTGTGAATTTTGAGCAAATGACAGATAATGCTGAGCCATCTATTGTTAAATCAGGAGCGAGTTATGTTGCTCAGCGCTGCCGGCAGCAAAAAGGTTTTTTGCTATTTCCAAGTGGAGAATGGTGAGTAATGTGAGGATTTCTCTAATCACTGTCAGTACCAAAAACGATTTTCCGTGTTAAGCGCCAACTTTCCTTAATTCCGTTAAATAGAATGGCAGCGCTACTTCAGCGGCGCGCTGAGCAACTTAACTCGCCCCAGGTCAGTCTTGCTGACCCTTGCTTTGCTAACATCACTGGAGCATCTGCATGTTCAGTTGTCATTACTTGTAGCTACAACAGCCTGTGTTGTCTTAGTGTTTGTAACGTCACCACACTAGTCAGTGAAAAGATTAGCAGTGAACAAACTGTTTGAGTTTGACCAAAATATGTGTAGTCAATAGTCATCGCTGTTTCACAGGTTGTATTGCAACAAATATCATACATTAATAAAATACATGAACTTGATGCAGTGTCGACTGTTTATGCTGCATGTAAGTATTTGTGTATGCTATACTGTAAAACATTTTTCGCGTGCATCAAATTTTCGCAAATTTCGTGAGTAGGATAATATCATGAAATTAAATAATCTGTTTGCCTATTGGAGGCCTGGTAAACACTAGAACACTGGGAAAATGCCAAATTAAAATGCAGCGAAATTTCTACATTCTTCTACATTCCAAAATCGCGAAATTAAGATGCAGCGAAAATATAATGTTTTACAGTATATAGTTCATTCATCGTTAATCGCGTTAATCTGCATCCCTGGAGACTGGTCACCCAAACTATATAGTTCATTGCCACAGTGACATACATCTGTATCTGCATATTAATAAATAAATATTTATACTTTGTCTCAGTTTGTTGTGTACCAATTCTGACGAGCACAGTGTGCACAATGCTAATGTTATACATATATTTTGCCGACTTAAATGACTAACACACACACACAACCACATTAATGGATGTTATCCAGGTTTACCTTAAGGATCTGGAGCAGCTTTATATGGGCAGATGCTCATGCAACAGTGTAAACAGAATTTAGGCATATTTCAATGAATTAGTGACAAATTATCACAATATGCAGGATAACATTCTACTTTACACAATGACAATAAAGCAACAGTTTATTTTAGTGCACGTCTGGCACGTCTATTAAAAAAAGTCTCGAGCTTTGGCTCGTTTCGGCAGATTCAATAAATTGTCTGTCAAAGATTCATCGATCGTTTCTCGGCGTTTGGAAGTTGATCGGCCTGTCGGTGTTTTTGCTGTCTGTGTTGGTGTCCGGCCGGGTGACGGCGTCGCAGTTGTCGGTGTTCTACTGTGTGATGGACTTGGTGTGTAAGAAGCTTTCAGTGCACGGTCCGTACTTGTACGAATGCAGAGTTTCTTGCTGGCGAGACTCTGTGCGGCCGGCGACAGGAACTGCAGACGATCTGTCTTTGACGAACCAAATTTTGGTGACGGACTGCAAACACATTAGAGTATTAACTAGAATGTTGGAAATTAACGAGTAAAAATATCGACCTGAGGTATGCCCAGCTGTGCCGTTTTCAACCTGGCTGTTCAACGTATCTAGCATTTAAGAAATCTTAATCACTCCGACTTAATGCGATATGACATAACAATTCCGAAGCATCTGCGCTCATCATTTGCATACTGTATATACATATACAATTCTGTCTAATGCAGTGTATGTGTGTCTGCAGAACAAGAGACTGGCACATAGCACTCACACAGTTGCTACGGGATGTAAGAATTTCGCGAATGTCTGTGAACAGCTGGTGCAGCAAATGCTCTTGAGTATTAAATTTATAAAAAAGATAAATAATATTTACAAAAATATAAGTATCTTCATTCTATAAATAACGTGGGTGATTTACAACGGGTAAATGAATGAGAACAATCTATTAATAGGAAATATCACATCACTAGCGAAAGACGAAAAATTCAGTCTGTACTAAAACTAAAAACACAAGAGTGGATTAATACATAGCAAATAGACGATCACAAGTGTAAATTGTCAAAACAAACGGTAAGTCTTGGTAAAATATGTAGCATATTCTTTGCAACATATGCATGGTGTGATAGCACAATGTTCTTCTAATAGAATAATAATAAGTGACTAAGTCAGTTGTACAAAAGCACAGGAATGACATCTGAGTGATCAAACCTTGACAACGCTGCTGTGGCTTGCTTGAGTGCGACTTCCTTTTTGTCGCGATGAGCTTTACTTGCTTTCTCTGCGAGCTCGTGCAGAAGCCGATCACGGCGAGGCACGTCGGGTATTTTGAACACTGGCCCACGACCGCTCGGAACAACTGGTGTGTCGGAGCCATCAAGACGGAATGGTGTTCCCTCAATCTCACCCCATGTCATGAGTGGTGATGCATCCACACCTACCATATGTACACAGCTCGCTGACACTACTACATGTTTGCTAATTACAGGCGTGTGCAACATTGTATTATCGGTGACAGCCTTACAGATAGGGGTGAAATTTGACCGCACAAAACCTCTCAACTGACTGAAAAGAAATGTGGCACAGTTTGTTACATCTGCGAGATAACCCCTATACTAAATATACAATAAAATCACAGACTGGCTACCATCAGAAATTAACATAGAAACTGCAATGACCGTGCGTAATACAATATATTTCTCCCCGTCATTTTATATAACACTATCAATCTTTTGCTGCTTCAATGCTGACGTTCATGGTGTGCAACCTGCTCCTCAGCCTGTCACTTCCAAAAAGCAAAAAGTTACGTTTTCATTTGCTGCTAAGCAAAGGTCGTTGTCATGGTAATATAAACATCAGTCTTTGCTCATTCTCCTGACGCAAAATCCACTGTTGGTACCCACACAGGGTCACAGACTGCATTTTACATACAGTACTTTGATACCCTTCCTTCTTCACGTTTTATTTACGTTCTTTTTCGTTAATTTTCTGTTTTTGCTCTGTGCGGTAAATGTAAGCCGACTATCCATCAGTTTCTGAACACATATCATATTATATATGACACTGCATCTAACTTTGTATTTCTGTTATTTCAAGTTCCTGATCACACGGACACACGTGAAGTAAAGGCATACACTGCAAAGCACATTTTGAGCAAAGGGAACAGAACTTCAGAAGCAAATGCACAACAAAGCTTTGTGAATATATTACCAGGGGCAGGTGACGGCGTTGCAACGAAGCCGTATCCACCAACACGAGGAGACTGAGCCGGCAGTATTTCTTTACCATCGGGGCCGATTTGACCGGCCAATACACGAGCCTGTGCAGAAGCAGCACCAGATAACGACTGCTTGTTCTTATCTGCATTAAACGGAGTAACAGTAAACCGAGTGTTTTTGTGTACAATTTCTCGTGCGTTGTTCGCCTTGTCAATTCTTTCTTCTGGAGTATCATCGACACCTGCTCAGCACACAGAAACACAGCTAAATAACTCGCTAATTTATCCCAATATCAACAACAGAGCAGAGCAAACATTACTGCTACAAAAACTATTACTTTTGACTTCAATATAACTGGCCAATTTTTTCAAGATTTACTCCAGTTTACGTCAGGTCCCCGAAAAGTCAACTTTAGGATTGTCAGAGCGGGACTTTTACAGGCCGGATGCCCTTCCTGTTGCTAAAACAACTGTGTCAAAGCAGTGAAGAGCATATAATAACAAACAAAAGAGCCAACTAACTACTAAGTTGGTGTAAACTGCTACTTGACCACAAATGATGACAAATGATGCCCTCCTATGACTAACTGTCGTTCTTATTATAGGTTTTTATTGTTATGCGTCATCGGTCTAATTGTAGGGGGCACACTAAATACGCATGTTGAACTTGAACTTGAACACACACACACACACACTTGGCTCATTTTTCCCAGTTACTTCCACTCCAGGTTAGACTAGTCACCAAAGGTAAACTCTTGGGAATTGTTGTGGCAGAACATCTACAGGCCGGATGCCCTTCCTGTTGCCAAACTAACAGCATCAAAGCACTGACTACTGAGGGATGATAGCACTCCTGACTAGGGACAGCAGGCTGCCACCATGCTGCCAAGATAGGTCAGGAACACTGTGATGGTGCTGTGGGCTGTCTTGCCCTCCAGCTTCAAGAAAGCATCCGTCCTGTAACAATAACACTGTTCTGTGGCAGCACTTTTTACAAGTCGGATGCCCTTCCTGTCATCAAAGCAACAGCGTCAAAGCACTGAATACAAATAATACAAAAGTAAGTAAGTAAGTAAATGAATTTGTAAAGTGCAAAATGTCGGCGATTGACCAGCCGAATCTGAGGCACTGGGCTGGGTGGGATGGGGCACTAAAGAGGCCGAAAAGCTGCTTTGTAAAACAATGTTTTGAGTTGGCAAAAGTCTGGCAAAACTCTGCAACTCAGGGAAATTATGAGACAATTTAAAGCTTGCAGCCTCTATGATCACACTACACACCACACACTGACAGTTAACAGCTACTCATATAGAATCTCAAGTCTACAGCACAGAAAGTGCCTGTTAACAGATTTATTTGCAACTCAGTTTAAGTATACAACAATGTCATGTAGACGGATGTCACATTAATCTTGTTTTTAATTAATATACTTGCACTTAAACAAAAGATTAATAGTATTACCTTCTGGAGCATACATAAGGGAATTTTTTGGAACGTAAGTCCACGTTTGTACACCAGAGGGCGGAGCTTCAATAGCCTGCTGCTCTATTGACGGCAATGCCAAACTGCGCTCTTGTTCCTATGAACATCAATGTCAATCACCAAGCATCCTGATACAAATGGACCAACAACAGAGCCACAGACAGCAACCGCTAATGGAATGACAGCATTATTTATACAAAATATGATCACTGATGGACTGATAGCTGTGTACAGGTGCTACACATACAACGTGGTTAAAGAAAATGCCTCTACATTAACATTTTGAACTTTTCATTTTCTAATTCTATGTTTCACTGTGTTTCTAGTTTTCCATATTCTGACCGCAGTGCCATAAATAAACTGTACACATCTGAGGGTACAGACCACAATAATCACTTAGCCATGGATTAAAAACTTAAAAAACAGCTTTTTGAAACAAAAAATACTTGTATGAGCGAGTAAGCAGTTTAGTTTGATAGTCAGAAAAATCCATACATCCTACAGTATGCACTGCAGCATATACACTTTTAATATTAGCATCAGTTTTTGTTGATACACAGTGGGTCAAAAAAGAAGACCATCAAGTTTGCCATGACTTCACCAAATATTGACTGAATTCTTTCACTGACACACTCCAGGAAATTTGTAACAAAGTAACCGCCATAACTGAAACATGTCGCAACAATTTACCTCGTGCAATATAAATAAAATTTGCACTGACTGCAGTCACGCAACAGCAGATCTCTCGCGCCCCCACTGAACACAATGTGGCTACGTTAGATAAGCTGGTACCATGCCAAGAAGACCAACACAAGTTTATCATTCAACATGCTCACTAGCACTTCTGACATATGGATCATTTTTTATCACGATCTGGGCTTAAAGAGACCCACTGAAGATCAGGGTGGCCACTATTTTGGGGGAAACAAAATCAAAGACTTTTCGAGGACTTTCAAGTACCCTCACGACCGTTTTCCGAAATCTATTCCACAGCAGTTTTCAGCATGTGAAACAGCTTTTACGATATCAAGTCAGTAAGTATTACTGTAATACTTGTAAAAATGACAACACAAAACACAAAATAATATCCTTCAACAACACGCCCTAGGCGTCCTAAACGTCCTATATCAGTGTCCTCTTGTCCTTCATGTACATCAGTCACGTGACTGGTGCGAGGCTCGACTGAGTCACCTGCCACCACCACTGCCTCACCGCAGTATCACAAGTCAACCGTGACAATGTTTATAGTTCTTCAATGACTGCACCATTTTTCACATAAAGGGCATTACAATTCTGGAATTCAAGCACTTTCAAGAACCTCTTATGCAAAACTTTCAAGCATCAAATCCGTTTTTAAGAACTTTCCAGGGTCCTGAAAATGAAAAAAATTTCGAGGACTTTCAAGGAAGAGCAGCCACCCCGGAAGATCTGACTGAAACAATCCACTACACTAGACAGCTGCACAAAACAGTTGGTTAATGACGTTATCTGCATTTAGTTCACTGATAAAAATCTCTAGACATTAGACACACTGAAAAATTCACATAACAACCGCCTGTATGCATGCAGTGCAACAAAGAAGAAAAGATGTCAGAGCAAAACACTTTCTTCTTCACACAAGAATGACATTCCTGAAGTCGTTGTCAGCGTGTCAAAAGTAGACTACACTGGTTTGACACTAGACAATCCCTGAGTAAAAATCAATGAAATCTGTTACTGTGGCTTGCTTCTGCCACAACAGGTGCTGCTTGTTATACGTCAGGTCTCCAGTGAGTTCAGAAACAGTGCCACTAGTTTTCTGACATTAATATTTCACAAGGTAGTGTATCAATGTGTAACTTTAAGGTGTGGTGGATCCCGAACATTGGCTTACTGCAAATTTCATAGACAGTGCACTGGTGAAAGAATTTTCAAGATTGGTCAATATCTGGTGAAGACAAACTACAATATGGCGACTACTTCTTTTTTGACTCACGGTGTATTTCCTAAGTTGAGTGCTTTTGCACTGTAAATTACACGGTCCTGAACAGATACAAACAGCAGCACAAACCTCCAACTGCTCATTTACTTTCTCATACAACCAAGCATGCTTCAGGCGTCGCTTTTTCTCCGCCTCGGCCATAATTTCAGAAAATGAAACATTGTCTTCGCTTGTGTTGCGCGCCAAGAACTTGTCAAGGCTAACGTCTTTTAATGCATCGTCTGCACACATAATGATACTCACACTATGCACTCTGTAACAACAACTGAAGCCACAACAGCCAATATTAACCCAATCATTTAATTGGTCTACTTTTCTGCATTTATTCCAGCAGGGTGGCCACAAAGTAGGAGAAAAAATTTCCCTTTCAGGCTTTTCCAGAACCATAAACTTACTTTTTCATAGGTTATCGCAACAAAAAGTAACCCGGCAAATAGCAACTACCAATAGTGCCTAGTATTTTAGCTGACATTTATTGGGCAGGGTCACTACTCCCCCGAGATCCTAATGATCCTGTTTGCGTAGTCAACAGCTGTTTATGCAAGTATTTGAATGATAAACTAAAAATACTTTGTTTCTTACAATTTTTCTCTGAGGTTGCACAGAATTCCCTAAGAATTCCCAGATTTTCCATGTTCAGAGAAATCTCTGAGTATTCCAGGTTTTCCAGGTTTGTGGCCACCTTGTCCAGGTCAGACCAGTCCTTTTGCACACTTTCTTACTACTAAACTACATTCACACTATTACGTTTTATTTTCTTCTGTCCCTGCTGTCTCTCTGTGTGCTTGTTACTAGGTGAAATAAACATGCTCATTATTCAAGCCATCATGACCAAATGAGTCTGCACAACACACAACTGATTGTGCTTAATCACTAATGAAAACTATCAACATATGACTGCAGCAAATACTTTACACTATTGCAAAAATATATACCAGTAACGCTGTCACACAAGGTATACTACCTGCAGTGTCTGGCTCTGGATTGTGAGCGGGATGTTCACCATCAGCAGAAGCTAAACCATCAACATCGTTCTTCTCTGCTCGTACAGGTGTGGCTGTTGCTTTGGTTTCAGGTGTGTCAAAAGTTGAGGGAGTCGAACCTACAGCTTTACAAACCAGTGTTGTTATGGCAAGGTGTCAGTAGGATAATTAAATCAATTCACCGCTACATTCTGTTACTTTAAACACTGTGCAAATTGCTTATGTACTTACTACATGCCACAATTTCAAGTATTTTCAGTGCCACGAATTTTTTTGTGTTTTTCTGCTTTATATTCTTGACGGTCTGCATAACAAGACACATAAAATTAACAGCATACAAAATTCATCTTACACACTCCTGGCGTGCGAAGAGCAGTTCGCTTCCTTGAGAATTTCTGCTGAAGTTCCCACATCTTCTGTGTGTCTTTACGTTCAACAGCATCCAGATATTCTGCTTGAGCCTGCAGTTTTGGCAGATCTGGATAAAAATCCTTCGTGATAATTTTTTCCATGTTCTGTTCATAAACACACAAACACACAGAGAGATAGAGACACATAAAGACGTGCACATGCTGTAGCACTCAACTGACACATTTCAACAGCACCGCAGTATATGACAGTTTTAGTAGTTGCTAGACCTGAGTCACTCACACAGCAGTGCTCTTTACAATGAAGTTGCGAGAGCACTGCTGGTGCGAGCAGCTGGCCACTTTGGCCAGCAACAGGGGGTCACGGCCCGTGTCCCTGCAGCAGGGAAGGTGCTATAAGGGGATGACCAACCAACTCTATCTGCATTATATTACGATAAGCAACACTGGCAGTAAGAATCAATTTGTTTTCGCTCTGGATGAATGCATCATGCTATACACCCTAAACATACGGTATTCTAATGTAAATGCACCAATTGTGACCTACTCTCAAATACACTGTATCAGCAAGGATACTGAGTTATTTATAGTCACGGGAGACTATAATGCTAAGGTTGTAACACACTGGATGGATGCTAGTGGAGCAATAGGGAAATCTGGAGTAGACGAATTAAACTCTTCCGGTGAGAGCCTAATACAGTTTGCGAATGCCAACAGCCTTGTACTAACTAATACCTGTTTTAAACGAGTCAACGCAAACAGACTGTGGACATGGGATTCGCCAGATGGCTCTATCCATAACACAATCGACCGTAACTTTCCAGCAAGTGGAATTCAAGTGTCACCAACTCACGAGTGTATCCAAGAGCTGACGTAGGTTCAGATCATCAGTTAATTGCTGCAAGTGTCAGACTGAAACTGAAATCGGCAAAGAGGTGCAGACCAGTAAAATGTTTTGATACAATGACAAAATATTTATTTTAGCAAGCTAGAGGATCCGTTGGTGGTAGATAAATACCTCGAGGAAATAAGCCAGCGATTGGAACCATCACAAGCAGATGCAAGAATTCTGAGTCTGCTGATATAGAAGGAATTTGGGAACAAGTTGTAGAAGCCTTCAACATGACATCAAAAGAGATACCGTACTAGGCACAAGGAAGAACAAACTAGCAAAACCGTGGTTATAAGCGGAAACCTTGAACCTAGTACAGGAACACAAACGACTATAAATAAGGAAAAGAGAGACTGATGTGAGTGTAAAACATTACAACTACTTATGCAGAGAAATTAGTCGGCTAAGCAAAGGGGACAAAAAGCAGCATCTGCAACAGATATGCCGTAAGGTGGAGGCATCTCCTATGCAAGGGAGGATAAACGGAAGTGTTTGAGGGGATACAGAAAATCACAGGCAAACAAGCATCCAAAGTCCATGTAGTTCAGCATGACATTGTGGAACACGTGCAAAAACGGAGATTAACATATTTCCACCATGTAACTCGCATGAACATTGACAGATTCCCAAACATACTGTTGCACAGATGTATCAGTGGATGACCAAGAAAAAGTGGATAGACATCATAAAGAAGATTGTTGTGACCTGGGGATAACTATCACAGAAGCTACAGAACTTGCTGAAAATCGAATTAAGTGGAGGAACACTGTCCGGAACGGCAATATCCTGCTTTAGCCCCGTCACGGGGTCTTACCTACAACCTACGAAATAAGTAATGTCTATGTCAATAAATGTAATCATATTCACATATTTTTGGAATACATCTGCTAATGTACTGTATTACTATATTGCCGCTTATTCAGTTTGTGGCAGCACAACGACTACATTACGATATTGCCACATATAGTGTTGCCCACAAAAATACCTAGCCCTTTTTTAAATACTTCCCCAAATATAAAACCTTTAAGATCGCTAATTATAGTGCAAAAGTATAATACATTACTATATATACTCCTGATTTAGCCCCATCAGGCCATTAATGCTTACAGGCCTATCTTGTAATTGCTGTTACATCGTCCTTATATATACTCCTGTCCTGGTTTAGCCCCGTGTTGTACACATTTCGTTATTTTTAAGTTTGCCCCCAAAAATACCTAGCCCCCTTTTTAAAATACTTCCCCAAATATAAAACCCTTTAATATCGCTAATTATAGTGCAACAGTATAATACATTACTGTACCGGTATATACTCCTTTTTAGCCCCATCAGGCCATTAATGCTTACAGGCCTATCTTGTAATTGCTGTTAGATCGTCCTTATATATACTCCTGGTTTAGCCCCGTGTTGTACATTTTTCGTTAGGGATGTTAACGGGACTCGATTTTCCCGGGTCCCGAAAAAATTTCCCGTTCCCGAGAAAGAAATTTCCCGATGGGGAGAATTTCGGGAAATTGCAAAATCCATACCAAGCTTGCTTGTGTAACTCGAAACCGCCGCCGCCAACCCTGACGCACGCGACTA
>Ga0209679_1001134_pt1 | contig 10961 bp, 6 predicted proteins | sample WorMetHEROISLAND_4_FD_187408 | JGI IMG/M metagenome (GOLD analysis project Ga0209679, IMG submission 187408) | Marine gutless worms symbiont microbial communities from Max Planck institute for Marine Microbiology, Germany - Olavius sp. 2 HERON... ...
CCAATTTTCATTGAACCCAGTGATGGGACTAAACTGTAGTGGATCAGTGTAGGGGTGAAAGGTTATCGGTTGGATCTATTTACTAGTCCATAGAATCGGTCGACACATACCCACCTGCCCGTTACAGATGGTTAGTGGTAGAAAGGCGTGTGATATGTCAAAAGTTTGCAAATTTTGTCTACAAAAAAGTGTAAAACTTGCACAGCAGTGTGTTTAAATATTCTTGGCATAATTTGTATAAATATTCACTATTCATGCTGAGTTTAACAATAACGCATATTTTAATGAATTTTCACTCAACAAACAATGAAACAGCGATCGTTTACACATATGGTTAGTCCAGACGAAACTCAACATGGGCACCCTTGACCTTGATAACCGTCATCAGTCTTTTTGACAGCTGATCGATCGCTCGATTTAACATGTCCTGGCTTAGCTGAGCCCAGCAGTCGATTAGCAAGAGTTTCAGCTGGTCAATGTCTGAAATTTTGTGACTATACACCATCTGTTGCAACGCCCCCACACTGAATAATCCACAGAATTTAGATCTGGACTGTTTGGCAGCCAGTTTCTGGTTCAATGAATTCGGGCATATGGGAGCGCAGGTAAGCGACAGTGTGGCGTGAACAGTGTGCCGGCGCTCCATCCTGCTAAAAAGGAAATTATCATTCGATGAACGGCGAATGTCTGGCAGTAATCCTTGTGCGAGTACGTTATCACAGTAGTATTTTAGCACCTGGCTGCACAAACACAAGGTCAGTTTTACCCAGTTTTGAAACAGCAAAGGAAACCATAATGCTTTGAGAGAACGCTGCTGCATTTGCAAAGAATATTTAACCACAGTGTTAAAAATTAATATGGTCTGTGACCACCTTTTGTAAACTATTTTTGCTACAAAATGGCATATGAAGCACGTCTCTAGCTCGTCGCTACTAAAAGCTATCACTCTCAAAAATGGTCCAGTTTTTTTGGCCCACCCTGTAATGTAGAAACAGTAATAAAAGACCTGGTAAAAGTGCAGAAGAGATGAATTAATTATGTTTATTGCTTATCCTGCTTAGTGCTTCTAATGTTCCAAAGAGTTTTGCATAGAATCCTGTCTTATTCCCATGAATACCAGTATAACAACACCAAGCATGCTGTGATGACGTAACGCCACATGGTGCAATGTTTGGTGCTGTTTTTAGATTGTGGCATATTACATATTTGTCTATCTGTTTGTCTGTTATTGATTGTCTTTTTGATGTGAGGCGAATAAAGATATATATGTATGCATATATATGTATATATAAATATATATAAATGGTTATGTTTTGTTTCAATTGGAATCGGCGTGATACCACCTTAGAAAGGAACCATTACTGTACGTCAGATATGTGCACGAACCGGGTGGCCTGCGGGCAGTGCTGGGCCTGGAAATTGATGCAGTCAAACCAGCCGAGAAATGAACGGGCTGGACCGAATTGATCCAAGGCTACGTTCAGAGTTCAACATTTTTAAACACTCAAGTTTGCCCAAAAGCCTCATTTTTGCTGAATAGACAGCCATCTGGCCGGTTTCATATGATGTTAGTTCATTTCCTAGCTAATGGTCCAGTCTAGAATTCTTGATTTTGAAAAATGGTAATTGTAGTCCAGCTGGTGTGAAGTCAGTGAAGCAGGCTGTGCCTAAAAATAAATGGGCTGGGCAGGGGCATGATTCGGGCCCTTGCGACTGTCCATTTGCTTTTCAGTTTTCATCAAAAATGCTTTGCCTTTTTTCGGTTGTTTATTTCGAGTTATTTTGTGAAAAAAATAAAAGCACTGTTTATTAAACACTGTAGAATCATTTTTGATCACTCTATTTGCAGAATGAGGATTTGTGTTATATCTTTTCGGTGACTGTTTCGTTGTTTTACAGACAATGCGGAGAAGGCAGTAAAATCGGCGAAGTTTCATCTCAGACAGTAGCTCTTACACAGGCAGAGTCAGAAGCCATAAACGAGTTGCTGGCAGCGTATCATAAATCACTTGAGATACAGATGGATAAGGACTTGCCGCGGGATAGAGCCAATCTTGCCGACCTTGTCAACATTGCAGAGCTTAGCGTACGGCGGGTCATTGCCATGGCTAAGCAGGTGAGTTCAAGTGGTTTCACATTTTCCGATATTTTCCCTGATTATTATCACATTGGTTTATCTTGGTGCTGTTTGTTGGGCGACAGGAAGTGCATTTGTTCTGTACAAGTACTGCCACAACAATTTCCCAAAAGTTAACTTTTGGGGACTGGCCTTACCTTTAGTAACCTGACCTAGAATAATTCCAGAAAAATGGGTCGGTTAAACAAAACCCCAGTGTGCATGCGTACTATTAAATTGGTGAATAAAGGTCGGACATTTGTAAATTGCAACTGTTGTATTCTTTGATATTGTTAATATTACATATTCTGTACCACAGGGTTATAGTATTGTGCTAAGTATGCTTAGCTATCCACCAGCTAAGGTTAAACAGGTTAACTTCTTTCTAACAGGCTTTTAGGCTTTCGTTGACTGGATTACATCTCCAATTTGCCCACATTGTGCCATTGGGGAGAAGACAGATGGACTTTTACTTCTGTCGTATCCAGAATGGGAAGCAGAACGTCAGTGCAGTTTTTGTGAATCCGTGGACATTACAGATGTGTTCTAAGATTACTCAAATTTGTTGGAATTCCTAGTCTCTGTGGGGCGTCTGCCACGCCACTGCCTGAAGGGCACATCGTAACATCAACAACAACAAAATCCGGAACAGTTGTCATTAGAAATACACCTTTTAATGTTGTGCATTCCTCCACTTGATGGTTCAGGCATATACCAATGAGACTGTAGGAGAATGTGGCGTTATTTAGCCGAATGCAGTACCTCCCAGGTCTAATGACTGGGTTAGGTGGAATTGGAATGAATGCCACCGATGTTAGCCTATCACATTAACTGCTGAGCCACTGTTCCTCAGTTGCGTTTATGTCATTGCCATTTTTGTTTTGTATGTGATGTGGAGTCATATAAGATGCCAGAACTTGGTTGTCCGAATGCCACATTAACTGGTAATGAGTAGCAGCAGTGTTGTCAAGTAACGAAGTAGATCTGCTTCGTTACTCTACTTAAGTAGCTTTTTTGGTATCTGCTTTCTAAAAAGTAGATATTTCCTGTCTACTTTCTACTTGTAAGTTAACGAAGTAACTTTTTGCTGCAGGTATCTACTTTCTACTTCGTTATTTTGCTCGCAAACATGTCGTTACCGAAGTAGAAATGTATGCAGTTATGACTCATTTGCATGCACATTCTGTGTGCAGGTTATACAGCTTCAGCGATAGTTGTGATCGGCGTGGTAGTTTGTTGGACCAATCACTAGGGACCTGCTAAGCTTCGAGATTCGATTCAAATTTGAATTGGCCGTTCCGATTCGATTTGAAAGTGATGGGCCGATTCGAAAATTTTTGAATCGGCCTTGCCTGCCCATTGCTCGTCGTAGTCAAATGACTCAAACCATTAATGATGCTTAGTGGTACAGTATACAGACTCGCTAGCTCTATAAGTGATCATACGCCGGTATTGTTTAATGTGTTTGAGGATTGGAATGAGGAATCTGTAGTTCAGCACATCTCTTTTGCTTCATTTGTAATTAATTATTGATTATTGAATTTAATATTCGTTGGAACGTGTTAAGCGGTATATACGGCCGATTTGATTCCAGATTCGATTCAAATTCGAATCGTAATGCCCGATTCGATTCGTATTCGATTCAAACGCATACGGCCGATTCGCAGGTCCTTACCAATCACGTAACTGAGGCTAACAGTAATGACGAACAGCTCAGAAATGAGTATTGGCAGTAAAAAAATAAAATTGTATACATGACTTGACTACACTGTGTACCGTAATAAACGTGTTGCCGCTCTGCAGATATCTACTTTCTACTTCTACTTACTTGAATAGTTTTTTTGCAGCTACTTCTACTTTCTAGAAAGTAGAATTTTGGGCAAATACTTCTACTTTCTAGAAAGTAGAATTTTGGGCAAATACTTCTACTTTCTAGAAAGTACCAAAGTGATCTACTTTTGACAACACCGAGTAGCAGACCTGCTGTGTGATCTTGGCATTGGCACTGTTGTGTTAGAACCTTTGTGAACTGTGTGGCTGTGATGCAGATCCGGCCATTTAAAGCACTACCACAGTCTGATCAGATCCACCTGCTCAAGGGTGGTAGCATCGAGCTATTGATTCTTCGCTCCGTGATCACATTCGACAAGGAGAAGCAGCACTTCCTAGACCCGGTCGATCGTCCAGAAACACGTGCAATGAATGTCGATCAGCTGCGGGTGGCTACCGGAACCGGTCTCTTCGACGCTCATATGAAGTTTGTGCGGACGCTTGCCGTCGACCTGCACGCCGACGAGACAACGCTGATCCTGCTGCTGGTTATCTCTCTCTTCTCGCCAGATCGTGGCCGGCTGGAATGTGAGCCATTGGTCGAAAGTCACCAGCAGGAGTACTGCTTGCTGCTCCAGCGCTACCTGCAGTCGCGATATCCAGCTGCAATTGCACGGTCGTTGTTTCCGCGCCTCCTCATGATGCTTACCGACATACGAAACCTTGACGAGGAGCACTCACACGTCCTGCTGAAGGTGAACCCTGAAGGCATCCAACCTCTGATGAAGGAAGTTTTTGATTTGAACCTCTGATTGGCCATCCTAATTAGCCAATGGTGTTGCTGTGCATCAGAAATGTGCAGCGTGCTGATTTTTGTACCATGAGTTGGGTCTTTTGTTGTTGATCAGTTGCATAGTGGAACATTAAAAGAATTGGAAGAGGTTTTTCGCTGGTCAATACTGAGTAAATAGAATTAGTGTAACATAAATCAGTGGATTCGCAGTGTATGGCAGTTTTTTAAGTTGTTAATCTAATTGCGATTTTACCGGAACAGTTTCTTTTGTTGAGCCATATTTTGTTGTGGTGTTCACATTCTCACCATTATCAATTCAGTGTCTGTGGAGATCATTTGATAAAGTTGAGAGTTACAGTAAACTGTTCTGTTATGATTTCTGGCATACACTGAACATGATAAAATATTAATTGAATGCGCATGGTTTAACCATGGCAGTGTTTAGCTATATTATCAAGTTTGTTAACATTTAGTTACTAAAATTCATACATTTTTTATTGTTTTAATGCTGTGTTATGAACTGAATTGCCACAGTATATTGAAAATTGTTATTAGAAATATGAAATTGTTGTTTGTTAAGAACAGTTATGTTTTTTCTTATCTGTAGCCTGCTAGTGCATCAGGTGGCTGGCTATAGGTTACACATATACATGTTTTAAGTAGTTGTTATGTGCTAAATTTCATTGGTTATTTATTCAATTTGTCGTCACTGTGTACTACATTTTATTGTGTATTTTTTGACGTGCTTAATGCATGTGCAGTACAATATCATGCTGATGGCAGTGGACTTTGTTTCGTATATCTAAATAACTTAGGTATTTACTTAGGTTACCATCTGTGGTTAGATAATTTCCGAGCCATTCATAGCCAACCCATCACCAACTGTAATGTCTCATTTTTATCGTTATGTAGTATTATGCATAAACGCTGTTTGCAGATCTGATGTCTTTGTAAGTGGGACTGTACGTGAAGCCTTGAGTTGTGATTGTCAATATAGTGAAAGATGTTGCACAATATATGATAGCATGTGAGGTTTCAAGAGATTTAGCATTGAAAAGATTTGTGTGAAAAAGTGGCCATATTTATATCGTATCCCATAATTTGAAGTGAGCATAATGCTGATAATTAGCAAAAATCGGAATCTGCTGAAGATAATGGGGGGTTAATATCGTGTACATATATCTATATATTCTTTTTTCTTCAACAAATGATGACTTGTCCCGATCTGTGGCTCGTAGGTGATGTGTACAGCATGATGTGATTGCAGTGAATTCACACAGATGTTCATATGTCATTTACCGGTGTCGTCACACTAACGAATGATCTGTTACTTGCACATTAAATGTATAAACTGTTTATATTCAGCGCTGCTCTTTGCTTTCAGATAGTGTTGTCCGCGGGTGGCATTTGCTATGAAACGTGAAAGCAAATTGTTGTTTGTAATGCATTGTTTTCGGGGACGATTAACGCAGTGTTTTATCGTTTGTCATCCGTCACTGTCTCCCTGTCGCTGTCGCTTTCGGTCTGTCAGCGTGACAAACTGTTGTTTTATATCTTGTCGTTCGAGTGTTGTTATCCGATGTATGGTAGTCATAGTGATACGCTGTTTTGTCAGACACGCATGGCTGTGGCCGGACTTCTCTCCTTTTTCTTGGTGATTGATTGCTGTGGTCACATATCAGCCTTTGGCCGGGTTTCACTTGCATCTCTGCAGTGATACCGATTTGACAGTAGATGCAGCGATTGCCTGGGACACTCGGTTGTTGCTAGTTTATCATATGCATTGACTGACACCGGACAACTTGTGTATTGTCACCATCGGCTTTTCAGTACAAGTCATTATGCATATGCGTATATATATGTCAGTGCATTCTGTTCTCTATGCACGATTATACCGAACAACGTGCTTCCGCTGCATATGAATTATGCAAATTGTTACTTGATAGTTTTCTGCCTTGTAGTTGATATTCGTCGAGAATCGCGGCATGTTGTGATGTGTGCATCGACGTCATCGTGTACAGTTTGTTTGATGGCCATGCTGCATCGATGTGACTCCACACCAGTGTTTAGTCACATTATGTCAACCAGTATATGTAAGGCAGATGGGCTGGCTAAGCTGAGAATCGGTGCATTTTTCGTTAATAATAGTACCAGGATTCAATTCCGTTTGATGTTAGCCACAGGTGTATGTTGCAGAAGCAGTATTTCCGTAAATTTGTCTTATTTAGGAATTTTCAAAATATTAAACGTGTGTGCTTACCTTCAGTTTATTGCTTAAGTGTACAACTTTGAAACCTGGCTCTGTAGTCTCACAATCTGCTAGCTGTACATTGTGTGTGTGTGTGTGTGTGTACTTAAACTCTCATCTGGACATTTGTCAGTAAATCAAATCCTGGGTAGAAAAATAGACATCTGTGGATAATTTACCATGTTATTTTAAAATAGTCATTGTCTGTGTAATGACTGTTCCTCGGTGCAGCTGAGGCTCTGGGATGACAAATTGAGCTACTTGGGTGGGTGGATGGTGGCTGGGTTATTATTGCATAGTGACACTTTTTCGTCAAGTGATATTTCAGGAAATACAACAAATCTGAAGTTGAAGCTTTGCAGGTAAGTAGCATATGCTGAAAAGCTGATGCCCATACTATTTTGAAGGTCATCAGTTCGAGGTCAAGGTCGCTACATAGCCACGTGTGAAAAACTTTGCGACCCAGTATCTCCTGAACAGCTCGAGTATTACCATCAGATTTCAGTATGTAATAGTCTGTGATGCAAAGATGGCATACGTCATGAAGGTCATAAGGTCACAAAGTCAGGATCAGACCTGGGTCACTGCTACAAGGCCGAAGCTGCATTGAGAGGACCCCAGTGACAAAGGAACCTATCATATTGTCAGCCATTACGTTTATATATTTGAAAATTGCTTGACATGACATGCCTTCATGCCCCCTAGATTAGTTGCACAAGCGTGTTTGTCTTGTTTAGCTCGTAGCTGTGTGATTTGATTTGATATATTCATTTTGAATCGTATGTAAATGTATTAAGCCTATTGCCGTGTTTGAAGTAAATCACGATGTGCAAAACAAGTACGTTTAAATAGGAAATTGCTGCGATATATTTATGTGTTAACGGCCATTTTCCAGCTTAGCTTTGATTAGCCAATTATCCCCGGTCTCAGAAAGTACTTTGGGAGATTGCAGGAGTTATTTTACAGACAGGATGCCCTTCCTATCACCAAAGCAACAGCATCGAAGCACTGAGGTGTGTAAGTTTTGCTGTGTATTCTGTTGTATGATGGTTCAACTTAACTGTTTGGTTTGGGATTTATGATTTTGCCATTCAGGCTTGGGTGGTTGTAGGGTGGTTGATGAAGTTAGATTTGGTTTTGCATTTTTGCGATTTGTGATTTTGCTAGCTTGATTAAATTTTTGTAGATTTTCGAATAGATAAAAAATTGTTTTCAGTTATTACGTTGCTGCAACTGTGTGAAAGAAGAGAGTTGTTAGAAATTCATATCAGAATGTTGAGTTATGGTGTTTTTTGGTTGACTTTTTAATTTTAATTTTGCAATAGTAATTGCGATAACTGCCATATAAGTGTAGATTCTTATGCTAGCAGTGAGCTCAGGTTCTGGTTTAATTTAACTGAGCATGCGGTCTGTGCTGTCACTTGAGCACAGAAAAGTCGGATGGCCTTGATTCGATGTTTTTACACGTTGTAAATACATTTCTGCAGCTATGGCCGTCGTCTTGCAGTGACCAATGTATGCCAAGTGTTGTAGTAGTGATAATGTTGCGGAAACGTTTCTATGCATGATGCATCATTTTGATGTTTTCTGTTGTGAGTGATTTTGCACAGTTGCCAACTAACTTAGATAGACTTTCATTTGTTCGTAATAGACCATATAGTGCATTGTTTCGGGAGTTAGTGATTCGATTGATGATGGGGAATCTCCGTGTTTGCTATTAGCATTTGTATCGTAGTCTGCCACGTGGAAGACAGTGGATCCTGAATACAGCAGTGAAGCTGTGTTGCAGTTAGTTGAAATATTACTACTATTTTCATTTGTTGTGGAAACGTAAAAAGCATACTAATGAAAGTGACACAAAGAATAAAATGAGTTTGTTAGTCCAGTTAAGTTGTTGCGGACTGCAGATGTCTTCAAGTGCCACATGTGGCTGCGGGCCTTGTGTTTGAGACCCCTGGTCTAGATCCAAGGGCGCCACCAGGCCCCAAAAAATTGGACACAAATTATAACCATAATGGCCAAGCAGTGACTGTATTGCGATCATAGCCTAGTTAGTGGAATTATTGCTATGACCATTCTAGGTCAGAAGTTCAAGAGATCCAGGTCACAAGACCATATGTTTATAAACAAAAATTCGTAGAAAAATTAATGGGCTCACATGTGTCTACTACATCTGCCTGGCGGTGCCCATGTCTAGGTCTACGGAGATGTGACATTTTATACAAAAGCAAAGGTATCAGCAGATTTTCGTATCACCTGCACCTGCTTATGGCATTATTTTTGAGTGATACTATTATACTGATGCACAGTGTGGAACTGCCTACCACTGAAGCCATTTCTCAGGCCGTGGAGACGAAATCAATAAGAAAGGATGTGTTGGCAATTTGGGTTGACGTCAGTAACGTGGCATAGATTAAGTGATGTCGATTAAAGATTAAATTAGATTGATTATGCTGAAGCCCTCAAACTGGTCCCCAGCTAAATGAAGTGTGCTGCCATTAAATTGATGATATGAGAAGTTGCTGTGTCACGCTTATACTTGAATTTTACTGTGTTTACCGAGTTGTATTAGTTTCACCGATAACTTACAGTTTCAGCAAAGCAGTATTAGTAATAATAAAACCGTAGATATTTTGGCAGTGTAGTGTTTAAAGGTTAGGAAGATCAGTCGTTTGTGGGACATGGTGTAGCAGTTATACGGTACTACTGGTAGGTGTTTGAAGTAGCTGCCTCAACATGTACGTGCGTGAGGCGTAGGATCTGCTGCTGTGTTTGATATTGATAAGAAAGGTGCACGGTAGTTTTGTCTTTGCTGTCATTTCAGTTCTTGAGCGAGATGGTCCTCAAAGTGTTGGGCATTTATTAACGCAGCATCGCTGGCAGCTGCGAGTTTATTGCATTTCTTGTTTGTTTAGTTATATCTGTGATTGCTTGTTGAGTGAAACACTTTACTTTAGTAGGACGCACTTACTCAGTTGTGCATTCATTTGGCAGTCGTTGAAGTGTTATGGTAGACCTACTTGTAACTGGCTAATACCTGACTGGTAAAAAATGATATGGTAGTAAGCCTTTTGAGTGGGTTTTACGTAGGGGATGTAAAATCGTGTTATATTGCTTGTTGAATTGTTTATTAATAGTATTTTGCTCCGGCGTATTTGTAACTGATACAATTGGTTGTTATCTAAATTATATTCCAGTTATGTCGATGCATGTACTTATTTGCCTTGTGAATGACTGATAATTACTTTCTTTCTCATGCTAGCATTACTAATTTAGCAAAATGCGCGTACAACTTGTTACTTACGAGTAATAAGCAAATAGGTTAGCTCACGGTATATTGTGATACAAATCAGGTATATTTTGATGCTTAAATCACTGAAACCGTGAATTGTTTTTGTTGTGATCATGCCTGTGGGTTGTTTAACTTATTTTATGCGGTAAAATTGATCGATATTCACCAATACCAAGCGCACGATGAACTCGTTTATTTATGATGGGGAATATTCTTTGAAAGCCAGTACTTTTCTGATTCTGTACTGCAAATTACTAGTCTATTGCAGCATTTTCTGTGTCATCGTTAAGTCGTTTAATTTTTTGACTTCTTATGGGATTATATTATGTATTTGATGAGGGATGGAAAGATAGAGATTGGGATGCATTCGTCGGCATTCTACCAGTTGTGCTCCATTTTCTGTTGCGTGCTTTTTCCGCCCGTGGACAATTTCGTTTCTACACGCAGTTGACAAATTACGACGGAGTGTATTGTTTACTGTTGTAAGTACATTAGCATATAATAGTTGTCTGGTTTAATTGATGATTACAACAAGTGTTGGTTGTATAGGTGTTTTGTGCCTCGTGATCTAGCAGTTGTCTCAAAGTCACGGTAATTACCACCTTCGAGATTCTGTTTCACGGCAGCGTTGCTTGGTCAGGCGTCTGTAGTTTCAACTGTATGCAAAGTTTGAATGAGAGAAGTCCGTTGCGACAGGGCTGGATGCTTCAAGACATTAACCCTCTACCGCATGGTGATGCCA
>Ga0209679_1001135_pt1 | contig 10959 bp, 8 predicted proteins | sample WorMetHEROISLAND_4_FD_187408 | JGI IMG/M metagenome (GOLD analysis project Ga0209679, IMG submission 187408) | Marine gutless worms symbiont microbial communities from Max Planck institute for Marine Microbiology, Germany - Olavius sp. 2 HERON... ...
CCGTCTGCGGACGGGTAAACCATCTCGGTATGTAACCAGCCACCCAGGTCAACTCAGCCTGGCCATCCCTCCGTGGGTAGGCACAATGAGTACCAGCGAAAGCTGGGGAGTAAACGGGCACACCGCACGATACACTAGCCCCGTATCCGTGGTCTCGCATGTAAGCTGGTGTCTGGCTAAGGGCTAAGGAAACGGAGATCAGCGCTCCCTATAGGCCTTTGAGTAGGGAAGGTTTATGCATGAAAATAGCATTATGTATTTCCTACTAACTTCATATACTTTAATCATTTTAAAAGTGTTAAGTCACTTTATAACGAAAATTAAAAATTTCGTGAAATATTTCAAAGAAGGGGTCTTGAAATAAATATTTCAAAGTGATATATTTCATCGTGCATCCCTACACATAGGCCAGTTGGGGCGTTGGGCTCCACGTCTTAGCAGAAGGGCCCCTCATATGGAGCTTGGAGCCTTGGATGATCAAAACAATAAGCCCTTTAACCCCTTTCATGTCATAAATGGCACGACCACCGAAACAGTGCCAGTTCGTCCATGTGCGACCACACGTGATTGAATGAATGTAAAAGATGATGCGACGGAGATGTGCGTACCAGCGCAATACCAGCAATTAGTCTGAGATAGTCGTAAACACTCAGATTAATCTGCTGATATTAGGCCAGCTGCAGCAGCTGACAGTCAGTTCACCTGCGCAACGTCAGTCAGACGTAGATAGACATCGCATGACGGATTATACTGTCGCTTGCTCGCTTCCTCACCAGAAACAAAACAACACACAGACGAAGACAGAGAATCCACGAAAATACATGCTGCGTACGCCCACGCAGAAGCACTTACGTCAACAGGATTACCGTATGTTGTATGATAAATATAAATATTATCAACCACTGTGGAATGCAGGCCAAAGCAAACGGTCGTATAGGTGACCCGAAGAAGTTCTGTATGACGGTACAAGAACAATCTGAATGAAGCTGAAATAACGAAATTTTGTCTGCATCTGTTACTATTATGTTACATAAGCCACCGCCCACCAAATGTGAGATTTCAGATGAATAACTATGACTGTATAACACCTATAACTGTTAATACGCCGTTGCACAATCATCTGACGAGACGAGAACATTTAGGGATGAATTCTCTGCCCCCTTAGTTACATTTGTGAATCAGTGATGGCATGGACCAACTAAAATGGTCCGCAATTGTCACTGTCTGCTGCGCTGGAAGTGCTGCACGAACTCATTCATCGCTGTCTTACGAGGCTCACACACGCACACAAAACATTTTACGTGTTTGTCAATCAGTCAATCAATCATTTGTGAATAGTGAATCGCAAATTTATCATTTTTTGTATAAAAAAACTATGATTAAAGTGCAATGCCCTATGCATGTACAGTGTTCAAAAAAGTGACAAGTGAACAAGAACATTAAACTATTATTAAAAAGAAAATATGCGGTTGCGACGGTCGACACGATATGCGGCTCTCCCAGCGTTTTCAAGGTTGCATTCAGTCGTTCGCATTTGTTGCTACTGACGTTTGATTTCTACAGCTCATCGGTATGTTGTTTTGCGTGACGTTAACATAATCACCAAGTTTTAAAGTTCTTGTAACTGCTCGTTAGCTATTCCAGTGCATTCCGTAGGTATACGGCACAATGACCTTGACTTTTTGACCTTTTAACTGTACAAGATATTGGTAAAGGAAGTCAGCTTTGGAATCGACTTCCACAAGATTTATTGCTGATTCCGAAAAGTGCATCATTTAGAAAATTATTAAAAATTATTTGCTATAAAACCCAATGTAATGTGCTGATTTGATTTGATGTTTAATGTTTATCTTCTGCAGTGCCACTTGGATTTTATCTATTAATTAACTGCTCTTGTCTCATTATTATTTTTTTATTTTATCTTTACGAGTATTAGAACGTATTGTATAATTGCTTAGGCCCTAGTGTTTCTTCTCTTCATTTGTTTTTGTTTTGTAGGCCTAGTACATGCACTGTAAGTTGTAACATTTTGATTTTCATAACGGGCGGCCAGTTCATTGAGCCGTTGGGCTTCTCTGGCAGCCTTCCGTTATTGTTGCTACTTGTGCAAAACATTTGTATGTTCATTTTTTGACGGAGAATAAATTGGTGATGATGATGATGGTATTACCCCGACCTGGGATGCATGGTGAAATATTTCACTTTGAAATAATTAAAAATTTCATGGAAATTTTGAAATATTTCAAGACCCCTTCTTTGAAATATTTCACGAAATTTATTTTACGAAATTTTTAATTTTCATTACAAAGTGACTTAAAACTTTTAAACACATGATTAAAGTATATGAAGTTAATGAGCAGTAAAAGTCGCAGACCTGCAGGTCTCCGAGTTTTTTTCTGCTCAAAACCTGGTCTCAGACCTGGTCATAGACCAGGTAAATAGGAGTAACGGAATTTGGGCAATCACTAAGTTTGAAAACGGCACGATCATTCTTTCATCAGTTATGGAGCATTTCGTATTTGAGCTTTATGAGGTTTAGTGACTTTGACCTCTTGTCAACTGATTATTTTGTAGCAGTTTTAAAATACCTACCTAACACTGAGAATCTCCAAACAGGTCACGTCGGTTTCGTATTCGTTAACGAATGCGAGACTGTAAGTTGAGTTGCTCGGTCACTGTTCTATGTGGAAATGAGCATCATCTGTCATCATTGAAGCAGTTCAGTTGACATCCTAAACGTCGTCCGTGATTCTGGATCGCCGAGTCTAGTTGAAATCTGTCCCATCATGAAAATCTTAGCGTGGAAGCAGCTGTCGTTGACGGCGACCGTCGCTACACAAACTCGTCCAGCTAACCACGTGAACGTCGACTGGATAGCTGCCGGACAAAGATCTGCAACGCCAGTTATCGATATGCCACGTAATTTGGCTTATCAGCTCACATGATATTTTTCATGTCTTCAGTTCAGCGACACGAACTCTATACGTCAGCGTAACGGCAGCTGTGGTGAGATATTTTTCAAGTTAGCTAAAAGATGTAATTGCTCGATTGTCGGTCGTACCAGGCAGGCAGCCGCGGATGTAGCTACGTGGCGACTAAAAACCAAGGCGTTCTATGGTATCAATAACGATCAATGGTCGCTACGTCATCATCGTGGCAGCTGTGCTGACATCAGACACGTGGCTCCAGCTGCAAATCGCTTCCCTCATCTCTTGTACGCCCCTCTCCCTCCCACCACTGCCTGTTTGCTTGGAGTCAACAGCAGTTGGAATGGATCAATGATAAGGCTGACTATGATGACAGCGATTTGTTTAATAGCCGCGAACACGGCAAGCAACAACAGCAGCAACAGCACGTGCAAACTGCGAGATATAAGCTGCCAGGACACGTGAAACGTCGCGAACTTCTTACCTGTCATCTCCGTCCATTCTCAACTTTACTGCTCTGATGCAAATATTTAGCCAAATACACGTATTGCACCATAGCTTTGAAATTAGCTACTCGGTTAGGTTAGATAGATTCACTGTTTACACTTTGTAACGGTTTTTATAGGGCGTCAGCATAACTTGCTATGCAGAGACCGGTACTAGCTACGGTCGGCATGTCTGTCCGTCCGTCCGTTTGTCCCTCTGGCGTCTGTCACACGCTGGCATTGTGTCAAAAAGACGCAAGCTAGAATCGGAAAATCTTCACCTGCGGATGAACAAAAGACTCTGTAGTTTTGGAATGTAAATTTCATCCAAAAATTCGAAAGTACTCCCCTAAGCCAGGGCGTTAGTGAGATGGGGTAGGGAAAATTGGCGTATTTCAGCCAATAAGTTGCAGTATCTCAGAAATGGAGCAAGACAGGACTAAGGTTACAAATAATGACTAATAGGAAGTCGCATACGTCCTTTCAATTCGTGCCAAAATCAACGACTTTGGATGACCTTGAACGGCCATTATGTACTCTACTGCACAAAGCATGCATATTTCGGAGCCCGCCATGAAAATTTGAATGAAGATAAACGCATACTGTCAGCAGCAAAAATGTAGCTTAGAGGCTCTATAGTTACTGGCAATATATTGTATGTCGCTATGGGTCTATCTTCATTCAAATTTTCGTGGTGGGCTCCGAAAACGATGTATTTTGAAACAGAGTGAGAAATGGCCGTTCAAAGTCATCCAAGGTCATTGATTTTGGTACCAATCAAAAGCGCGTATTGCAACTTCCTGTTAGTTATCAATAGTAACCTTGGTCCTATCTTGCCCCGTTTCAGAGATAGGCCTATTGGACGTTTTCTGCTGTGAAGAGCTTCCCCACCCCTATCCCACCCGAATTTTGGGGTGTTTCCCTTAGACTATATTGCCAATGTTGAGTGTTCGAGGAGCGAAGCTAATTGTTCTTGTAATTACTTTCGAACTAGTCCAACTGCGCAACAACGAAGGGTCGCAACAACGTAGAAAACAAGATTTTTCTATGTATATTAAAACAGGCAATTTTTTTTAGAAATTACGCTGTTATTTTGTTATTCGATCGGAAAATTGCTGGGCAAAGTGGAACATAAAAATACACACTATATGACTATAATTTTATGTAAGCATTATAACTAGACTGAACTCTGTTTTTTCGCAACTTACTTGCAAGCTGGCGGCATAGGACCTTTGCAGATAGGCGTGGATAAAATTATCTAATTATGAGTTTATCACAGAGTACAACCTGGCCTACATAGGCTACGTTATGCCTGCACTACTCAACGATAAACAACATTGTGTGCAATGAAAACACTCTATACAGGGTGGACCAAACTGCCAAAGAAACCGCCACATGAACTTCGTCAGGACAGATGTCAGCCTCAACTACCTTTTTTTCTCTTCACAGTTAAAAATATCGAAGTCTAGGTTATAAAACTCATTCTCAAGCTTGACCAGTTTTATTAGGCCTACAACTATATGACTAACAGTTACCGGATGGGACGACGTAACTATGGTCCTGTTCTTTTTCACGCCCGGGCGTAACCGATCATGCCCGTGTAGCTTAAAACCCGTCCTTTTTTGCATTAAAACTGGAGTCAGACCGGGCAGTTCGGCCAGGTTACCCGGGTACTGAAAAAGGACGCGACCTATGTAACTAACTAACTGTGTAACTAATAGTGATGTACCGGAGAGTCAATTTTACTATCTGGCCGGAGCCGGATAGCTGAAGCTAGGGGCCGGGCCGGAGCCGGATATTCTTTTTTCTTACTGTGCACTAATAGCCACGAACATGACAAAAGTTGTGATCAAGATTTTACAAGGTATAGTAGTGCAGTTACATAAACCGAGCAAGGTGAGCTAATTACACATTATGTTGTTGTAAATTTCTTGTAGTGTAAGTCTGCCAAAAATTATAACAATCGGTTGACACGTGTCAAATTATAAGAGAAGACAAAGCGGGCCATGAGCTCCTTTTTGAGATACAGCAGCTGAGTAAAACGGTAGAAACCAAGGATAATCCTTGACAGAAACCTGAACATTCAACCTTTCTTTTTCCTAAAACGAACCGGGTGTATGGTGATCTGTCTAGAAGCAACAGACTGAGTAAAGTGAATTAACAATATCCGACCACAACTTTTATTATAAACAATGTACGTTTGATACAGCATTTAATGACCGATAATATAAAATAAATATTGTAAGCAATTTCTATTATATAATATAACTGAGTCCGACCTACATATGCCTATATGTCAATAATTGTCACAGCGTTCTATTATATTTTATTATCACGTTTTATTATTACGTTCGATCATTTTGACTTAACGGTTCAATAACGCACATAATGAAAGCCTTTGTACGACAGTCCAAAGTCTGCGTTAACGTATTTGGTCATATGTTGATAAACAGCATCAGCATTTATAAAACATTTCTAAATTTTTATTTGTTTTACAGAATTAATGTGAATATCTATGTTATGTTAAAATCAAGTTACGCTATTATAAAATAAAGCGCTCACAACGCATACTACAACCTTTCCTCAATAAAACGCTGTTCTGAAATCACAGGGGTTGATACGTATCGACAGCTACCGATATGAACTACAATAAAATCAAGCTTATAAGCATCACGACGTAACTTCTCATCGAAAATTTCTATGTCTCCTACAGAAACGAAGCAGAGACGCCAGAACGCTCGAGTACATCTGCGTCAGTGGTTGGCTTTACCGACTCGCATGTCTACCACGCATCACGTTCAGCTCCGCTTTTCCGGGCGATGAGCAAGCATCGTTGGTTTTTCGGCGAAGAAAACATCGTCGTTGTCTTCGTCGTTGTTGTCATTATTGTCCATCAGACAGCGCCCGCTGACGAGCGGTAACGAGGACCGCGAACGGGCTTTCGCCGTAGATAACGACCTCCTTGACGGCGGCGGAGGTGGCCGGCAGCAAGCCGACACGGACGACCAGCGTCGGCCCTCAGCATCCAACCAGCGATGACAACTCATCGGCACCAGGTAGTCCGGGTTATATGGAGGCGGCGGCTCGGTCTCTGTGTAGGCCGGAAGCCGCGGAGGGAGAGGTGCATCTCTGCGCCGGCGAGCTGCGTTGACGAAGACGCCCGTGTTGAGATTAGCGGGATTAAGACCGAGGTCCTCTGACCAGCGGTGACGATCACGGCCGACGGCAGTCTTCGACGTCGACGACTCACCGCCGTTCGACGCAGGTGAAACTGGAGGATGGACGATCACAGTTAGAGAGCCGTGACGCACAGTCGGGTAGATGGCGGAAGATGATTCGCAACGACTGAACGTAGTGGAAGCTTCGTCAGTGGTCGACTGTACGCGAGTCGGCATGCGACTGGTGAAAGACTGTCCTGTTAACGAAATATGAACTGGAGTGTGGATGCGAGCGGCATAAACCTCGGACGATGTGGTCGACATTTTATCCTGCATTCCACACAGCATCCATGCAATGCAAAACTATCGTATGTCAGAAATTTGCACAAACCTTGCAAAAACTAGAAACACTGGTGCTATTCTCACGACGGTCATGCGCTACAACGCAATACGCTATTCTCACAACGAGCGTGCGCAACAAGTCCAGTGAAAGGTTCGCAGTAGAAAAGAGGAAGAAAATGTGAAAAATGTTAATCAAATTGTAAGTGGTTTAATATTACTGAATAAGCCGAATACAGAGTTCAGCGGATTTATAAAAAAATGGTATTAGGTGGGATTCGAACTCCGGTCATCTGCATGGCTGCTCGCAACGCTGCCGATTGAGCCACGCAAGCACTCGGTAGTTGTGGTTTACTGCAAGTATTTAACCCACTGTCGCACGCTGCAACTACTGGTGTCTGATTGGCCGTCGTGAGAATAGCGTATACGCGTTGTTACACACGACGGTCGTGAGAACAGACACTGCGAACTAGAAATTAGAAGCTCGACGTACAGTGTCGAGCTCTGAATGCTTCTGCCCGCTGGGCCCTAGGTCATGCTGTGATCTTGACCTTTGACCTTAACCCCCAAAATTGGGTCATCCTTGACCCAAAATGCATTAAAGCTGAAAGTCTGGTGAAATTCAGTCCAGCATTTTCCAGATATCACGTTAAGAATGCCAAAAGTGCACTTTCTAGCATGTTGGACCCACTGTGACCTGGAACTGTGACGTTTTAAGCCCATAATTTGAAGCGTTCATCCTTCTCCCAAAACGCACTAATGCTGAGTTTGGTGAAAATATGTCTAATACTTTTCGAGATATCGTGTTAACAGCGTTCTGGACGCACGGACGGAGGCACGAAAACAATGCACTACGTTGATGAGGCATAAAAAATTAACATCAACATAATTGCATAACTGAAATAGCTGGCAACCGTTACCTGACGATGCGGTAAATCTATCTATGCAGCAATGGCAGTGAATCAACTAGACAATTCTCTTAACGAAGTCAGTTTGAACGCAATCGTCGTCGACTTGACTCGAATGATCACGCCTATTCACGGTGACATTAGCCAACGCGCAGATGAACAGGTGCAGTGGCGTAGCCGGAAAAAAATTTCCAAGAGAGCATGTGGGAACGTATAGGTCTATCAAACGAATTAGCCGAAAAAGTACACATGTAGGTATAGAGAATGTGTGGTATTCACCGCACAGCCAAGCATGAAGCGTTGAGTTCCGATTTGATTACGGAACATTTCCGCCCGAACAGAGTCTGCAGAGGACACTTTTTCCAAAAATTTAGCTGGGGTCATATAATTTTCAGCGGCACAGCTACCCTCTTAACCTCCACCAAAATACTCGTATTTACACAATTTAGTGAAAGAGACGTGAAGTCCGGCAGCAGTTGTTCATGTTAGACCGTGGCGTTGAAGCCCGAGGCCCTGGTCTTGGCCTTGCAGCATCATGGCCTTGGCTTATGTCTTGAGCCTCGTTAACATCACTGGTTGTTTCATTTGCTTGACCTGGCTACTCCACTGGTGAATACAACGGGCCTAAGGTTCACTTCGTCCAGCCAGTTGTTTATCTCAAATTCAAAAATCCAGACACGGACGACGGTGTTTTGTGGCGGAAGCTGCAAATTGTTGCGACTTAACTATCTGATTCAATCAGTTTCGAACAGTGCAAATAATACCTTTCCAACCTCAATACACGGGAAGTCGTAATAGATCTATTTGTTTTTTGGATAATCGGCACTTCACTTTTCATTCAAATTTTAACACTAAAATATCGCATTAAAAATCATTGAACTTTACACGTTCTTGCAACCGTTGTGTCTCTTACTGTAGTACTATTATGTCCCTTCGTCTATCTGTCTGTCTGTCCATAACACTCGTAACAGTGTTCAAATGACGGAACATATCAACAAAATTTTTGCCATCTAGTATTCCGATTAGGTACAGACAAATCCTCTACGACAAAACCATTAGACTTCCGACAAAAACCCTTGTAACGAAACCCCCTTTTCATCAATGCACGTCAGTCAAAGTTATGGTTGTAAAATTACTTTACCGATAATTATCGCCCAGCAATAGCCTTGCAGCGGCCTTAGCCTTGCAGCCCGAAGACTTGGTCTTGGCCTTGCTACCCAAGCAGGAAATGGACATAAGCCCCTTGGACAAAAGCCCCCTGAACAGAAGCCCCCTGACAAAAGCCCTGGATACGAGCCCGTACCAAATCTGCCTTGTTAGAACGAAAGTCCCCGATGGAAAATCGTCTGGATACCGTGGCAAAAACTTTGGATAGCATGTAAGATTGTGATAGATCACCGAAAAGCAGCTTTTGCCAAGACACTTTAATTAATTTTAATTTTATTTTTTTAATTTTTAACTTTAGTTAATTCTCGAATATGTCCGTGAAAACTTTTAAGCCAGCGCGAAGTAATTTTTTTTACATTCGTACCACTTTTGGGGTATGAAATTACGTCTGTTATTAAAAGGACATGTAATAATGAAATTATAATATATCAACGGAAAGTAAATGTTACTAGGTACAGTAATCGAAAACTCCTAAAGGCATGATTTACGCAGAAGCGAAAGCTTGGTTGGTTTAAAGTAGCTCGCAGTAATCTGCTTTAGTATAGACGGTTTAACAGAACACACAATGAATGTACTCGTCTATCCTGTCGACAGCTGCCACAATGATATAGTTAGTAGTAATTAACGCTTAATCGCAGTGCGAGTAAAACGCTTAGCGGTGTGACTAAAGACATACAGGTGTAGAAAATGTCTGCTCATTATGCTCAGAAACAGGGTTGGTTCGCTGCACAGCGAACAGATCAAAGATCAAGTCTGATCTCCATCAGTGGGGTATACCTTTGAAGCAGACGGTCACTGACATTTTTCACATTTAACATTTATTACGCGGCCGACCTATTGGCCTCATTACGCGTCTTGCCCGTCCGTCTCTCCGTTCGTCTGTCTGTCCGTCTGTCCCATACGGGTTCGTAACTCGAAAACAAAAAACATAGAAAATCAAAAATTGGCCTAAACGTACCCCAGGGCACGAGTAAGTGGAATGCCAATTTCCAGTTGACAAGGTCAAAGGTCAGGGTCACCGGACGTCAAAAACCGCCACGGAAATCTGGCTTCATGTTTACTTACTGGTGGCGGATCAAGCGCCGGCGGCTCAGGCGCCGACTGCAAACTAGGCCTAACCATTGTCAGATCTAATTTACTGTCAACGCATGAGACGCTCGGCAACTGGACGGACGGTCGCATAACATGTCGGCACTCGGCGCCGGCATCATTTCTTGTTGAAATTCTTAATTAATAAAGCCACTCCTAGTTATCGATTAGTGTCCGTTTTCACTTTGTGGAATAATTATTTCACACTTTCACTTTGTATTCGAACCACAAAGTAGCTATGCCGTGCACGGTGATTGATATTTTTCACGTTTTTTGAATTAATAAAAGTTCTTGTACGTTGTCACTTTGTCTAAAGTAACTATATGCTTGACAGTATCGCACGTACGTGCTCAAGAAATAACTGTTTAATTAAAGTTTATATATTATGCTAAAACATACACTAGAAATGTTGGCAGCGTGTGCTTTTTGGCGATACATTGCTGTGTACTCTGATATCGAAAGTTTTTGTCATGGGGGCTTTTGTCCTACATAGGCTATCCAGACTATTTTTATGCGGGGGGCTTTTGTTCTATACCATGGCAGATTTGGTAGGGGCTTATGTCCGGGGGGAGCTTTTGTCCAGGGGCATCCCGGGCATGTCACAGTCCGACACCGAACTTTGCGACCTTGTTAACGTTATTGGTTAGTTATTACGCGCGACAGCATATATGCTATAGCGCGTCTTTGCGACAGCAACGTGTCCGTCTGTCTGTCTGTCTGTCTGTCTGTCACACGCCGGTATTGTGCCTAGCAGAGCGAAAGCAGGATCGTGAAATGTACACCTCTGATAGCCCCATGATTCTAGTTTCTGGCAAGGTATGAGTCGTCAAAAAATTCGCAAGGGGAATTTGCCAAGGAATTTGCCAATTCGCAAAGGAACGTGCCA
>Ga0209679_1001136_pt1 | contig 10958 bp, 9 predicted proteins | sample WorMetHEROISLAND_4_FD_187408 | JGI IMG/M metagenome (GOLD analysis project Ga0209679, IMG submission 187408) | Marine gutless worms symbiont microbial communities from Max Planck institute for Marine Microbiology, Germany - Olavius sp. 2 HERON... ...
TGAGCTAGCTAGCGTGTTATGACATGTCTCAGTCTATTATGTTGATTTTATGTATTTTGATTAAACGTATTTGAGTTTATTATTTAGTAAATGCTTCGTTGGTAAACATCACAAAACCGGTGTGGCAGAAATAGGTTTCTGCCAGTTTCTGCCAATGTAATTGTTTAAAATGAATAAGAAACTTAAAGAAAGTATACTGCATGGAAACATTGTTGCTCATGATTATTAACAGTTGTACCCTAAAATATTAAAAATTTTTCTTTTCATTAATTTTGTTTTTTGCTGATAGGCTGATGTTATTGAAAATGCGAGATTGAAGTTGACAATGAGGTGTTTGTAGAATTTTGAGCAAAGACCTTTTTATTTCATTAGTGTGCTAATCAGTTACTTACACAGATGTTTTTCTTACATATTACTCTAAATAGATTTGGCAGCTTTCTTTTGTTACTGATTACTGGTGATTCACCTGCTTTACAACTTTAATAATAACACCTGCAGTCTTCATGCCATGCAGTCGTAATGGTATTCGGTTTTGACCACTTTTTGCCGGTTTAAACCGGTTTAAACTGGATGTCTGGCGGAAACAGGTTTCTGCCGGCAGAAACCCAACCCTAGTTTTGCAGCGTGTCAAAGAAGAGAGGGAGCAGCAGCTGGCGAAGTTGAGTTTCACCAGCAACCTGCAAATTTTCAACCTTTAGGACAATATCTCCGGCACAACTGCAACTGATTCGTATCATAGGAGAAGTCTTTATCCAGTTCCTTAGAAGGAAGGGATGGATAATTGAGGAAACAGCTGATATGCAAGAAATAAATCAAGATCAAGGTACTCTTTTGAAAATAATGTACACAAGCGTTTGATTTAGATAAGTTAACGTGGTTCAAATGGACGCAGGCTAATTGCCTCGATGTCTGGTATAATGACAAAGTGCTGTTTAAAAGTTTAATGTTATCAGGTTAAATTTATACATTACTTCTGCTTCCGGTACCGTGAATGTCAGCTTTCCAATTATATTTGACTTCCTGATCATTCCAGTATCCCTGTATGCTGTATGTTACAGTTTGACCGAACTATAAAATGATTAATCTGTGAGACATTTGCTAATCCTCTTGCTCTTTAATATGTTGTGTACGGTACCTTGAAACTATTCACAGACTCAGCCTTGACTACCATATCTGGTAAACTGTTCCACAATGTTCTAACTCTATTAGACAAGAAAGGCCAGCTGTCGCTGACAAACCCGCGCGACGCTTGCGAAAAGTTTGCACAGTTTTACGTAAGAGCAGTGGGGTTCTAAGCTGTATAGCTAGCTTGCCTATCGACAGCTTGCCTATGGTTTCCTATTAGCGTCCTATATAGTAACTGTGTGTGTAAAATGCGTCGCTTTGGAGATACTCACCTTTTAAAACTACTGTGTCCTTGAAACCTGGGTCAGGGGTCACTCAAGGTCATCGAAACTGACACCATTCGATAGCCTGCATATGGTTTATTATTACCGTCCTATAGTAAGTGTGTAAGTGTCACTATATGCAGTTTAGACTGTCGTTAAGTTGCTATGCTGACACTTGACGGTCGGTAAATTTCAGCTGTCTCCACTGTACGAATGGTACGAATATAATCCGATTGAACGATCTTGTTTGCTGTCTGTTTTGTGTGAAGTGAGAGCAATTCAGGAGGGCGAAGATATTGTACGGAGATTGGTAGAGGAGAGTGAGGTGAAGAAGAAGATGAAGAAGGAGAAGGACAGAGTGAAGAAGTGGAAGGTACGTACGAAAGTGTGTGATGGTCGTTATCTGTGTCGGTGTATGTTTGTGTGTGTACGTGTCTATCTGCATTCTGTTACATACTTTTTAAGCGCATGACGTGTTTTTCCACATTTTGTGCACCTCTTGATCTGCTGATGTCTCGAGTTATTGTCGGTGTTTTGTACTGTCACTGTTCACTAATGTTGATGGTCTGTAAGGGTGAATGTGTGCACTTTATACTGTCTCCAGCTCTTTGTCTCAGTGTGTCTCAGTCTGTCTCCAATGTCTGCGTCTGCATCTTGTGTATTTCTCGTGTGCACTATCTATTCGTCTGTCATCGGTGTGCAGCTGTGTGTGGTTGTGTGTGTGTATCACAGAAGAAGAAAGAGCAGCTGACGTCACACAAGGTATAGCTATTTGTAGCTGTGTGTTTATTGTATGTTTTCATCACTTACTGTTGTATTCTCATAGGAAAACTGTACTTTTCACTGTCTGTCTATGTATCTGCCTGTGTGTCTGTGTGTCTGCTATGTACTTGCTGATGGTGTCTGTTTGTATGTGTGTCTGTGTCTGTCTGTATGTGTGACTATCTGTATGTCTGTCTCTCTGTCTCTCCGACATGTGTTACTGCGAGACGTTCCAGAAGGCAGGATGACTGGGAAACGTACGAGAGGGAGAAAGAGACAGCTGATGAGCAACACATGCGAGGGATACGAAACAGCAAAGAAACGAGCTGAAGACAGATGTCTGTGATGTGTCTCAGTGATGGGAGTCATTGACCTGCTACTACAGCAGAATATCAGAAGAAGAAGACCTTGGACTGTACATTGAGCTTTCGAGAACACTTAAAGAAGACTTCAGCTAAAGTCAGTACTTGTAAGAATTTACTTGGTATGTTAGCAGGATCATCGTGGGGTGCATCTGCATCGACACTCAGAACTTTGGCGTTAGCACTGTGCTACTCTGCAGCAGAGTAGTGTGCCCCAGTCTGGTCGACGTACAACTCAACGAAGCAATGCGCATGATCTCAGGAACACTGCGACCAACTCCAGTCCAGTGGCTACCTGTCCTAAGCCACATTGCTCCTCCGAACCTCCGTAGAAAACAAGCTACATCTAAACTACTCGTCACCATCTGTAACACTCCCAGTCTACCACTGTACACAGACATCGAGTGCCATCCGCCGCTGCGCCTGTCCTCAAGGTGCCCGATATGGCTGGACCCACCTCAAGGAAATATGAAGGCTACCGATGTGAGTGGATCGACGAATGGGCAAACACTACTGTCACCAATCACTCGTTGGTCGAAGACCCTACTACTCTCCCACCTGGTTTCAAACTTCCTGGACATCTCTGGTCAAACCTCAACCGGTTCAGAACTGGCCAAGGGCATTGTGCTGTGAACCAAGCCCGCTGGCACAAAACATCTGACACCTCCTGCAGGTCTGGTGCTGAAAGACAAACTATGAGTCACATTGTGAACGACTGCCCTCTGACACGGTTCACCGGCGGTCTGACGGCTCTACATGACGCCGACGACGATGCTGTAAGATGGCTTGGCATGCATGGCGTACGATAAGAAGAAGAAGACTGTTGATTTGTAGTAGTTGTGGATAGCTGTGGTACTAGTTGGCCATTTTCAGCGCCCGTCTGTCGCCACCAACATGACGCTCGACGAGTTCGTGACAGCCAGGACTGCCTCGGATGGCAGAATAGTGGTCCTGGTCTCTCAGCACAAGAAGGGTGCACAAGGACCCACTCAGCTCGCTTTGGACGCAAGCCATTACAAGGTTTTCAGCTCGTATGCAAAGAGGTAAATACAATACATCTACAGATCTTGTTACTTGTATATAACACTCAATACCTAATAAAAGTACAATTCTTTAATAATGTACGCTTACAAAGTACATTTGCGAATTCCATCGTATATAATTTTGTGCAAGCATATTGATGTGATGTGCGTATAGATTCCGGCCGTCCTCGACAACACGCAAGGAGTTCTTCGTCAGGTTTGGGAGCGGGAAACCGATCACAAACCCAACAAAAGAACTGTACAGCTTCCAGAAAGACTTCGGGCTGCCCTTCATCTGCAGCTCGAATACACGATATGTCACCGAGACACTAAAAGGAAGTGCCGGCCTGGAAACCATTGCAAGCACCGGTATTCTACGCCGCATAATATCTTACTTTTGCATTGTAGACATAAATTATAATCTGTGTGTATGTGGATAATATGATACCACGTTTATAGACATTATCTGTCCTCCTGTCTATCTCTTGGTGCCTTATGGCAAATAAAAATTACTATAATCCTGAGGAATCGTCAAGTGACGTCATGGAGGTACAGTATGACTGTTTTTTACCGATTCCCGCTGAAAGATAAAGGTGGCTGCAAGATGTCATGTGAATCTCAAGTAAGCACCACTTCTATATTGCTTTATCATAGAAATTTTTGATGTCACCTAGATTACAAATTATTGTACGTGACGTCAAGGAGTCAGACAGCCAAATGTCCGAACGACCACATAGTACATGCTACGTCACTAGACGTCAGCAAGTAAACCATGTAAACTTTTACAACAGGCTGTATAGGTCGACCAATACCCATATCAGTCTGATTTATGGAACCTGCTGCACCAGATGGTCGCGTGTATCCCTTCCTTATACGGCTGCCCAGACCTGCGAGGCCTCGTGGAGTGCCTGATGAGCCAGCGCGTGCAGATGTCGTGGATAGCTGGAGGCAGTCTAAAGTGTCTATATAAATGTACTTTTTACTTACTTATTTCTCATATGTCTATATAGATCGGTGAGATCACAGAGCGTTGCCAGTCACAGTCGTGTGTGTTGTCTTCGGCGTTTGCAATACATTTTACTTCCGTGTTACCATGAAGTCCAGATTATGTGTGTGCAGTGTTGTTATTGGTACAAGAGATATGCTATCCCAGCAGTGGTTTTGGTGTTTAATTGTACTGCTGTATTAGCGTCAGGTGAAATCTGGCGAGGAACTTGACATGAACTCTCGTCACATTGTGCTGAGTGTCGAAGACATCTGATGATGATGCTGACACCGGAAGAGTTAGCAACGCCAGTTCTGGTGCTGGTGTTTTAGTAGCCATGGTGCTATTGTAGAAACGGTAGTAGGTAAGACATTCCTTTTTTTAAAACAGACACCTTCATAGATGCCATGCACATCCATGCTGGCAGTCTATACACGAAGGCCCATGCCGCTCGGGGCTGGGCCGATGTTTCGGCGCCGTAGTCGCGTGCGAAGTGTGCCCTTGTGTTTTGGGCGTAGGTATTAAACTGAGCTGTGTCGCGTCACTGTGACTGCTTGCATTTATATGAGCTAAATCTTGTACTAACATGGCTGTTGTGTGTCCGTAACCCCAAATACAGTTATCGTTCACATTCACGATTGTAAAACTACTTCAGCAGACCAAACACTGCAAGATCTAACGGCTGTAGCCAATGCTGACAGAAACTAAGTCTTACAAGCGGGTTTGCCTTCGCCATCACGGGGATGATGAGCGAGTGAGTAGTTGCTTAACGGCACATGAGCACAGTGAGTAACCCGTTTGAGGTAAAAAGGTCAAATGTCAAGGTCGTCGTGTGTTTGCACTCTTCTGAGTGCCAGTCCTCTAGTTGTGTTCAAGTTGCTGTTGTTTACTTGTTTTTGCTACGTGTGTTCTAGTTGTGTTAGCAAACAAGGCACGGTCGACGATAGTGAGTCCAAACCAAAGCACCAATATCTGCCACCCAGCAGTCAACACACCGAAAATAAAGTGAACTAAAATTGAGGAAGCAAAAAAGGCACAACGATACATGCAGCGAAACAAACTAAGCAGAGCAAGATTATTCGCCGCCGTTAGCTGCAAATTTTCAGCTTCAGAAGCAGTAACGAGGACGACGTTACAGATGTGGCAGCCGACCATAATCGTAGAGGATGTAAACTATATATTTGTGCGCTGCAACAGAACAGCTGCGCGGCTGATTTTAGTGTCAATATTCCGCATTGATTATAAGCGCTAGGTGTTGCCGTTGACACTGGGCTTAAACTGCTGTTTAGCCTGTAATCACATCATCATGGCAACAATTTTCCGCATAGCTGAAGTAGCAAGCTATTGGAATTTCTGAAGAAGTGTATAAGATTTTAACTGTGCAAATTTCGATTTCAAATTATTGGCTACAGGTTTTAATTAGTGACTGTGTGCAGCGGCAAGAGCTTGAAGTCCTCTACTGTGGCGGTCTATTTGTCGTCATTGCAGCAGTTTGTCAGGTTCTCAAGCAAGAGCCTCAACGCCTCAAGGGAACAATCAGCATGCCAGACCTCGACAAAACTGCCATCACAGCGAAATGTTGCCTCAATTCAGTCTATAAGAATAGGTTACAGGAAAACGCGACCAAAAGGATAGACGCAACAGGATGGCACTGTTCTCCAGGAATATTGGGTCGCTTTCTCTGCAGCCAGACTTTCAAGGAGGCTAGAGCAGAAATTGATCGCTGTGAACAATGCAACAGTAGAGGTAATGCCAGATCATTCAGGATAATTCAGAATTCACTCATGCTGGCCGCTGGCATCACTAACGCACACAGGACAGGCGACAGGCGACCTGTGCAATACGACATTGGCACAGTTTCAGAACGCCGGACCTCTCGAGCATACGCCAATGATCATATTGTACATGTCCTTAGGCACAAAACGTTCTCAACCAAACTGTGTAAAGTAAACTTCTACAACAGGTTGTTTAGCTTAACTCAGAGGTATGTTGATTATTTCGCTCAATGTTTCTGGAGTCTGCTGCCCCTGATGATAGTGTCTTTCCATTTGTGACCAGGGTTCGCTGCCCGATGAGACCCAGCCAATTTAATAAAGAAAACAAATGCACGTGGTCCAATTTCAAGGCCAGCGAAAATGACCCAAACATCCCTCTGGCAGAGGTGATCACGTCCAGCTATTTGTGACTCGTGTTTGTCTCTGTTGTGCATAGTTCCGCAACTTGTGACCAGATGGCTGAGATGGCGGCCCACATATCTCATAACGTGGGTATGGCAGAGGCCCACTATGAAGTCCACGTTGCAGTAGAACTGACCTCTAGGCCTGTAACCTGTTCAGCTCACCTGATGGCAGTTGTCAGTGTCATGGGTCGCAGACAGTCAATGACGACAGCCAGCCAGCTGTGTATGTGTGTGCGCGTGCGTGTGTGGGAGGAGTTTATAGTTCCAGGGCGCTGGGCAGAAGATGAATGGAGATGATGGAGTGATGATGTATTGTGAAACTTCTCATTGTTTTTTTTAAGAATATTCTTAGTTAGTTTATTTTGCTGAGTTAAATAAAAGTTTGTTTAGAAAATATTACGTTTGAAGAAGCTATACAATCATTCGAACCTGACAGCAGTCATAATCTAAATGCTGCCACAGGACTGTTTGCCTCTTCAGGTGAGGAGGACAACAACAACGATGCCCAGCACCTCAGCTCACCTGACAACTCCTCTGAGGACAACACGTCTGACGAGGAGCCCACGAACAACGTGGATCTTCCTGTCACCAGTGCTGATGCCAGTCGGGAGGACGTGGTTGTGAGTTCCAGCCGTTCGTCACCAATGCTTGTCTACAGAGAGCCCAGCGCTCCAGCAGTGTCAGTTGCAGGTGTCAATGGCTGCATGCAGTCTGGCACTTCTGCTCGAGGTGTGCGCGGCAACAAGTGTATGTTAGAGGACGACAGTTAGACAGCCTGATAATCAGGGTGCCCTTTGGTCATGGTTTATGTGCCTCTGATTCACTTGCGACGTAAGGCGCTATATAAATGCGATTTGATTGACTTATAGAAGGGCACCCTGCATAATGGATTTCACCTGGACTGATCCGTTGTTGTGCTACATTTACTTTTGGTTTCTGTACTGATTTGGTTGCATTCGATTTCAGTTTCCATACATTCAGATTGTTCTTTTGTTGTCTTACTGTGTTTTTGATTTATGTTATTGCTTCACTTTACATACTGCAGTCCTGCCTGCCATTGTATCTGTCAGTGTTGGTACGGAGGAGAAGGCGAGGAGCATGGAGGAGACGGAGAAGAAGGTGACAGTGAACAGTGAGAGACCGGACAAGGAGGAGAACGATCCCCGTGCGGATGGTGAGGGTGCCCATGGGCACACTGTGCACATCCGGGGATGAGTTGTAAGGTGTCGGGCCGTGCTGATGCCATGCTGGCAGCAGTCTCATCCATAGCTGTCGTGAACGGCTCCTTCTGGTGCCTGGCGAGCCCAATCGTATTCTAGCTGGTCTGGCAGCTTAGGGCGGTTCGACTGGCCAGATCTACTGCGATGTTAACCGCCCGTCATAACGGTGCATTATGGAACAATCGAAAAACATTTCTATCAAAATTGCACTTCCGGGGCCTCGCGGGGTCCCGTGACCTATAATGCCGGCGTCTGCTCGTGCCATCTGTGCGGCCGGCAGTGTCAAGGCAGACGTGGACTTCATGCTCAATTACGTGGCTGCAAGAAGCGTCTGTCCAGCACTGCGGTACCTGCGTTACCTGTGGAGAGTGGAAGTTCTGTCAACACTGGAGGACATACTGCAGTCCTGCCTGCCATTGTATCTGTCAGTGTTGGTACGGAGGAGAAGGCGAGGAGCATGGAGGAGACGAAGAAGAAGGTGACAGTGATACGAGATGCATAACTAGGAGTCTAGGACTACGTGGTCGGCTGTGGGCACGGTGACACAGTCGACCAGTGGAAGCAGCAGCAATGCTGTGACAACATCTGGGCCGGCTGTGCTGCAGTCGGCTAGGCACAATGGCTATTGTGTACTTGCGTGCATCAACAAACACAACTGTAACCCATCTACATGGACAGTGTCGTGCAGAAATGAAAAAAGGGTCCTGCATACATCGTGGATGTTCGGCTATCGCAAGATGGATCTGTAGCTGAAGCTCAATGTGAATGTGCAGCTGGAGTTGGGCTGCATGCTGCTTGTAAACATATTACGGTTATTTTGTTTGCTATATGTGATGTTTCTTGTAATTCTAAATTGAAACTGCACCTAACATGCACTCAAAAGCTACAGAATTTCACAGATCTAAGCCCTTCTTAGCACACTTGTCATTTCCATTAAATACAACTGTTAACGTGTTATATTGCATCGGATATTAATGTGATGCGTGTACAGATTTCGGCCAGTTTAGGACTGGAAAACCCATCACGAACCCGACCAAAGAACTTGACAGTTTCCAGAAGGACTTTGGGCTGCCGTTGCTGTGCAGCTCGAATGCACGCCACGTTATAGAGACTATGAAAGGCAACGCCAGCCTCGAAGCCACCGCCGGTATTTTACGTCGTGTGATATTTATTATGACAGTAATTAATCCTTTCAATAGCAAGCTGTAAATGTTGCTGAGTAAAGCTTAAGTCTGCATTATTGAATGAACTGTCGTGCAGGAATCAGCAAATATCTGTGACGCAGTGAGGCTGTCCGCCAAGCGTTACGACTTCAGTGCCATCGAGCAGACTGCAAGGAACCGAGCTGCAGTCCTCAATCTGATTGGCGGTAAGGCCAGTTTGTTGTCACAGGATGATTATTGAATACTGACGATTAGCTTGAGTATTTCTTACTTCCGTGTGTGTGTCGATTGCTGTCAAGTACGTCACACAATGTTTATAAAGATATCATACTGACAGCAAGGACCGTGTGTTGTGACATACGATCCAAAGAGCCGGAGGTGGACACAGCCTCTTATTCCACCATCGGACCGGACGAGATCGTAAAGAGCATGTCTGAACAGCAGCTGATGACAAAGATGTAGTAAAAATTGCTCGAGTACTTCTGCCTGTCTACATACATGTGCACTACACGATGACTGTCTGTGATATGCAGGAAGGTATACTGAAAAAGATAAACAAGGATCGGAATGCCAAGACCACCCGGAACATACAGGAGGGTCTGCCCTTTGACATCTCCGACGTCAAGAGGCAGACCGAAGATGCCGGCGTCCTGCAAGCCGTCAGTATCTCTTTATGATCAGTAATTAATAAGCAATACTCATCACTTAGCACTAACACTATTGTTTTGATTATTCACTGATAAGTTTGGAATAATCAGTTATTTTGCCATATAGCTGAACGCTGTCAAAGACAATTGAGCTGGCGCTTGTGAAAACTGATAGCAGACTGCGGATTTATCTGCTATACATTTACTTAGTTTTTGTATATCGATTACAACAGCTACAGTGTTAATGTGTAAATGTTTAGATTAACGAGATTGCTGATAAATACCATGGCACTGGGCGAAGGTGCACGGACGTTAATGATTACAACAGACTCATGAGGTAGTCTGTCTGTTCTCCGTTCAATTTAAAGTCAGTAGTGAATACTTTCGAACTTTTGTGTGCAAATTACAAATAGATATGGGGATTCGATTAGTTTTAGTGTTAATGATAGTTGATGGACACTTCCTGTTAAGTTTGTCCATGTTTGCTGACATTTAGCCTAGCTGATGACTGACACTGATGTGTTCATTGTATTTTTTGCATTTTTTATTTCAGCGTTCGTGATGGTAATTGGTTAGATTACTGGTCGTGTTAATCATAGTTATTGTTCTTAGAGGATTCGATTAGTTTTAGTGTTGGTGACAGTATTATACACACCGACATATGCTGACAATGCGGCGCATGCGTTGTGACGTAGGTACCTGATGAGCGTTGTCATATTCGGGCACTTTCAGCGTCCGTCTGTCGCCATGAATATGACGATCGACGAGTTCGTCAAAGCGACGAAGCCTCAGACGGCAGAACGGTCGTCATGGTGTCGGAACACAAGACGGGCGCCCAAGGACCAGCTCAGCTAGCCTTGGAGGACAATCACCACAAGCTGTTCAGCCTGTACGCAGAGGTAAATAGCAATATGTCGATCTTGTTAGTTGTATATACCAAGGTTGTGTTGGCTGCACTGGTTATGCTGACGATAGCCTATTGATCTCTGCATCATTAATTAAACTCAGAAAATGACTGATATTTGTCACTCACAAGGTGAAATGTTAGATATCAAATTTAATGCAAAAAAACTCGTGTTTGCTTAAAGCTGGTAGGTGGCATGTTTAATCTTATATTACAAAATAGCTCAGTAACGTTGGTAACGCTGTCGGGGTTTACACGAGTGGACACGGGCTGACTAGCGTGCTGCCTACATCTGCGCCGAGCTGCCCGACCCGGCCGTACATCGA
>Ga0209679_1001137_pt1 | contig 10945 bp, 10 predicted proteins | sample WorMetHEROISLAND_4_FD_187408 | JGI IMG/M metagenome (GOLD analysis project Ga0209679, IMG submission 187408) | Marine gutless worms symbiont microbial communities from Max Planck institute for Marine Microbiology, Germany - Olavius sp. 2 HERON... ...
TGGTACATCTCGATACAAAAGTATACTTTTGGGAATTGTTGGCCAGATAAATAACAGATAAAAAAAATTGAAACAAACTTCACTAACCAATCATGTGAACCTTCCGTGCACGCGCCTCTTCACGATCGCTGACGGTCGCCAGGCAGTAGGTTGGCTGAATGCGAAGAATGTGTTCAGACCCGGGTGACATGACTGGAGCAGAGAGTCGCAGCATTATCACGGCGAGGTTGATGAAGAATGCATCGCAACTGTACACTGCATTGAACATCTGCGGCAACATCTGATGCGACCACATTTTCGCTCGACCTTAGAACACAACGGACATTGTAATCGGCAACGTTTTCTTATTACTGCTTTCAGTAAATGATCCTAAAATCTGAAGTGACCATGAGCAGTGGCTTGTAATAACACGCACTCTGTTTTTGTTTAACCGGCTCATATTTTCCAAGAGTTACATCAGGTTAGGCTGGACCAGGGTTCAGACACCCGGGTAATAACCAAAAAACCCACTGGGATTTTTTGGGCTAAAACCCGTTGAAAAAAGCAAAAACCTGCACCAAACTTAATTCAATTGCAGTTTGTCATGCCAGTAATAATTAAAGATTTCTTTACATATACAGCTTCTAACGACCAACAAGTAATGAATTTGCAAATTTTTAGATAATCTAAAGTATTGGCAGATCTAAATAAAAGCTTAGCTGATTAGCTAAATCAACCAACAAGCTTCCCAACTGCTCATTCAAATAAAAAAAAAATGAAAGCCCAATATAGCCCAAAACCTAATAAAACCCAAAAAACAAGTGGGTTGGGCTTTAAAAACAGTTTTTTTCTGAACCCTGGGCTGGTCCCCAGAAGTATACCCTTTGGAACTGTTGTGGCAGAACTTTTACAGGCTGGATGCCCTTCCTGTCACCCAACCAACAGCATCAAAGCACTGAAGGCACAGTAGTAAACAAAAAGAAAACAGAAAAAACTTAAACATTTCATAAAATTTTCTTCAGATGGTGAACAGTACGGTACAGCAACATTAAACGAGAATGTATACACATCAGGTCATACCTGCATTAGCCTGAAGACAGCCTGCAAGCCAGTCCAGTGTGGCATCCTTGATGTTTCCACCAAATTTCAACAGGGCATAAATAAACCGATATATTCTGTCTTGAAGTTGTTCAAGCAACTGAAAATAACCACAGCATTAGTCACCACGACGATGAATACTACTACTGCTGCTGCTGCCGCCGCCGCCACCACTACCACCACCACTGGTAGTGGTGGTGGTAGTGGTCGTAGTAGTAGTAGTAATTTTTGTTCAACCGGCCTACTCCTCTGAAGTAACTCCAGGCTCGGATGATATCGCCAAAACTTGGAACTGTAATAGCAGTACCTTTTACAGCAGGCCAGATGCCCCTCCTGTCACCCAACCAACAGTATCAAAGCACTGATAGACTGCATAAATAAATAACATTATTTATGTCTTGCAGTGCACTACAGGTGTTAACACAGACACAGGTTTTATTTACTTAATTTACTTACTTATGTATACTGAGAAAGAACATTGTTGCAGCAGTTTTTTTACAGACCAGATGCCGTTTTCTGTCTACCAACCAACAGCACTGAAGCACTGAAAAAACGTTCCTTCATTAACGTGATCAACTGTGCCACAGAATGCAGACGAAGAAGAAGAAGATTTTGCATAGACCGAGGAGGTCCGTTGCGTGGGAGCTCATCCCCTTTGAGGCACTTTGAGCCGGCGAGGGTTAAACCCAATTAAGCTAGCATACAACCCAAGTTGGCCAGATGGCTGGCTCCGTTAACAGCCAGTGCCTTTAACCGAATGGGTTAGTGTGCCTACAGTCCTGGTAACAGGGCCTACTGCTATGCAGAACTTGCCGTTTCTTCCCTAGCGGTGGCCGTAACCATCGCCAGTACTCATTACGCCTACCTGCGGACGGATGGGCAGGCTGAGTGAGCCTGGGTGGCTCGGTTAGATACCAACACGGTATACCCGCAAACGGTCACCCATCTCAGCACTAACCCGGCTCGACGTAGAGTAACTTCGTCGATACGCCCAACGATGTTACCACTAAGCCAAACTGCCACAGAATGCAGACCTGATATATCATGTTCTCGGTGGTGTTGACCTCCGGCTGTGAAAGTCTCGTCGGACGATCAAAGAATTCTGCCATGCCACCATCGACCGGCGCCAGGCAACTTACAGACAACAGCCGACCCAGTAACGAGTTTTCATATTCTTTGCCTTGCTTCACGTCACGTGGCTTTATGTACTCTAGGATGGCCTACAATTCACAGCACAAAAGAAGCTAGCACAATCTGCATGACACTAGCCACATTACCACCACCTCTGGATGTTTCCTTGGGACACTTTTTGTACAGCAAATAACGGTTTTGGCAGTAATGTGTTACATAAAATGATATTGTACTTTTACCTACTTAACAGTTTTTGACAAAAATAAATAAATGTACAGAGCCGCATGATCTATAGAAGCATTCGCATGTGACATCACAATGTAAACATGTAAGGCATAACTATGTAAACAGTAAAAATGTATGTGAATAACTGTAAAAGTATGGAACATTATCTGCCACATGATGCACAAATATATCGTAAGAAGTTAGCAGTTCTTTTTTGCAGTAACTAAAATGATATTTTACCGAATCCGTCTGTGATCATTTGTCAATGATCGCATCAGTCGTATCAATGGTTGTAAGTAATGATATCTTTGTATGGTGGCCACTCACTGGCTGAACAGCACAGTTTGTTTGATGTGCATTGGCTCCACAGCGTTTGCCATTCTCTAGTATACAGCTGATTGACACTGAAAAGACTACGAAATCTTAACTTCTAGTGCGTCAGATAATGCTCGTGTTGTTAGGTAAACTAAAACTATCATGGATCTTACAAATTCAGTAAAGTGACTAAGTGAGTACAAATTCAAGAATTTTTTCCGCTAAGAACACAATTCACTTTGCCTCTGCTAAAATATCTCGCCTTGCACTTTAGTGAATTCCAAATGATTTTTTGTAACCCACCACAGCTTTCTGCACCTGACTAGGGAGGTGACTAGGAAACTCTGTTTGTCAAACTAAGCCAAAGTACGGTATGCATCGGTTCACAGCAGCTGAATGACACCAACTGCAATCTTAAACTCCACCTATTCAGCGTGGATATAACAATCTAACAATTCCTTGCAAGATCCGTTTAACCGGCCAATTTTATCAGGAGTTAGGCCTACTCAAGGGTAGGGCAGGTTCCTAAAAATGAACTTTGGGAAGCACTGGAACTGACATTTTACTTTTTACCTTCTTAGCAGTTTTAGACAAAAAAAGTAAATGTACGGAGCTGCATGATCTATAGAAGCATTCGCGTGTGACATCACAATGTAAACACGTAAGGCATAACTACGTAAACAGTAAGAATGTATGTGAAACTAAAATCTTGTTCATATGCTTTCCTTGTTCAACGGTTTTATTTTTGTTTCAGTATTTTTCCGTTTGCAGTTTTCTAAATCGTTTTCCTCTTTTTGGTTCCTTACTCCTATCTACTCCTATCTACCCCATTATTGGTTTGTCTCTTGGTGAATTAGCCTCATTATAATCGTTTTTTTCAGTTTTTCCTTTTCATACACTTTTAGTTCTTATGCACGAGACTAAACTGGCAGGTCCTGTCAGTTTTTGAGTGCAATCTCTGTATCGTATCGTATCATATCGTCTTTTTTATAGGCTGGACGTCCACCACGTCACCCAACCAGCAACACTGAGAGACAATCTGTTGATTGACTGATCACACCTGAGCCAGGTGAGTGTTCCTGGTAAAGAAGATAACAAGATCGGCGGACGTGAGGAGCTGCGATTGGCTGAGACTGACACGTGACAACTGCTGACGGAGACGATCGAGAGCGGGTTGGAATGCATCGAGGACTGATCCTTCATCGTTCAATGCTACCTCGGTCGCGACAAACTCAAAATACTCGGCAACAACGTCGATATCTAACAACACACATGTTCACAGCCTGTGTCACAGTGGAGTATCATGCAGTGGTAAAACTATGAGAGAATGCACCAAACTAGGGCAGTGAAACTAGGACTAGGGCTGCAGATTAACTGCAGTTAACATCAGATTAACACATTAATTTGTTAATCGTGGTTAATTTTTTAATCGCCATTAACTGCATGTTCAAGCTCAAGTTCTAGTCTATTTGCATTATTTACTTCAGCTGAAACCAAAACTATAACATCATGTTGGTATTGGTTAAAGGCACTGGCTGTTAAAACAAGTTAGCCATCTGGCCAATGCTGGTTGTATATGCTGGCTTAATCATGTCTAACCATCACTGGCCAAGGTTTTTTGGGTAAATCCCGTTGAAATATCCACCAAAAAACCCACATCCAATTTAATTCAATTTCAGTTTGTTACGCCAGTAATAATTAAAGATTTCTTTATGTTTACAGCTTCTAATGACCAATTAGCAATAAGTAATGAACTTGTGACTTTTTAGAAAAACTAAATTACTGGCAAATCTAAATAAAAGCTTAGCTGATGAGCTAAATCAACCAACAAGCTTCCAAACTGCTCGTTCAAATAAAAAATCCGAAAAACCCAATAGAGCTCAAAATGCAATAAAACCCAAGAAAACCCAACAGGTTGGACTTTTTAAAAAAACAAACCCAACAGCTTTTTTTAAAAAATGGGTTTTTCTGAACCCTGTCACTGTCTCTAGTTGACACACACTGGATCAGCTCTCACACAAAGGACCTCGCTGTGGGTGCAAATCTTTTGACGAAAAAAAGATTTCGAGCAAATATGTGTACCACTGTGATGCTGGGTCATTAGATCGAGGAACACGTCTGACGGTGACTCTGACATGGCAAAGAGATCGGCTTGTTGGAAACACAGTCGACTGTTCAGTGAGATCACAAACGTACATCGCTCGTATACTTCACGAAACTGAGCCGCCTTTTGTCACAACACAACAAAAAATGCCTCAGAATATTTACTCAAATGCAAAGATCAATGGTTGCAGTTACGTAATATAATACCATAAAACAGAAAAATAGAAAATGTAAGAGTAAATTACTGGAGAAAAACAAACACAAAGTTACGTATTAAAAACTTCAAACATTTAAAACATCTTTAAAACGCTCAGCAGTATAAATTTAAAATCATGTCCTTCTGCACTTTAACAAAGTTGGTTGTGTGACAGGAATGGAATCAGGAATGCAAAAAATAGAAACAAGTTTATTTTCACTTGCACTAAGCATAAATTTACTTCAAGAATTATCCAGGCAAATAAAACTATTATCATCCGCATCATTATACTTCACCGTGTCAGCTCTCGACTTCGTCTTCAGTCGAACAAAACTATCACAAAGGTAGCGTATGGGATGAGATTCGGCAGCAGGATCGACAATACCAGCATTATCAACAAGATGCTGGTCAGGATCTGGCATCATCACTCGCTCAAAAACAGCCTTCAAACCAAACACAAAGGCATCAGCATCTGAACTAAAATGATACTGGCACGAAAAATGAGTATTAGCTCATCTAGGGTGCGTGGTGGTATGTCTGCTAGCTGCGTAATGGTCCGACAGGCTTTAAAATCCCAGTCTGGTTTAATCGTTTTATGTGGTTTAATATTGGCAGAATAACGAAGAACGATCGCTGTTTGATTAAAACCATTAAAACAGAAATCATTACGCATACACGCAATATGACGTATAGTGTCGTCACAAAGCATTGCTGTGAATAAATAAGCAAGTATGGAATAAGTGCTACTAAACTGTTTTGGGTAAACTTTAAAATGTTACACATTCCAAAAAGTACCATCAGCATTAGCAGTAGTGTGTGTTTTGCTGGGTAGGGGGGTTACAGAATAAAGGGGAGGTGGCAAGCATAATTTTACTTTTACTTTTATGCATCATACATTTCTTGTTGTAACAGTAAAAAGATGGTTAAAATCAGTGTACATTTACGGAAGTTATCGCAAAATTAAAACCAGGGTTCCGCTTTTTTGGACCACCCTGTACATGCACTGTACCTACTGTCAACTGTACCTACGGGTATCAGACTCCCACTGATGTAGGACAATCTATAAAAGCCAAACTCAGTGTTCATTAGTCATTAGTCACAACATCAGCATTGCACCATACTGTATTCAAAGGTACTGTACCTACTGTCAACTGTCCCAACTGGTCATCAGCCTCCCACCTACATGCAAAGTTTCAACTTCAGATTTGTTGTAATTTCTGAGACATCACTTGACAAATGAAACAATACTAAGTAATCACCTATCATCCACCCAACCAGTCACCAAATTAGCTCAATCTGACAGCACAGAGCCTCAGCCATGCTGAGGAATAAAATCTTAAATATTTTAAAAAATCCGTAAATTTGGAACCATATAACCACTAAAGTAATTTCTACCTGGTCTAAGCACTGTGTGTCCAACCATTCTTGACAGTCCAATGACGCATACAAATCTTCAAGAAAGACACGATTAATTCGACGCTTAGTTTCTGAAACAATAGCAACAAACATACTTTATAGCCCTTAGGCTGTGGTCGCACATAAAATAAAATTGGACAAATTTTAGCACGTTGAACACGTGTCGAAGACAGAACATGGTTACATGTAACTTTTGCGACATTGTTACTTTATATGTAATCACGGCTTTACCCAGGATAATCTACGAAAGCCGATACGAGGCTCACCAGAGAAATCAACTATTCACTTAACATCACTTTCAATACAATCACTGCTGCTGATGCTGCTGCTGCTGATGCTGCTGCTGCTGCTGCTGCTGCTGATGCTGCTGATGTTGCTGCTGCTTCTGCTGCTACTACCGACTGCTACTTTCAGTTTTTGTCGCATTCAGCGCCAAGGACGAGATGCTTCATTCCAAATTTGTTCTGTTCCCGGGCGAGGGCGCAAGTTACTTCATCCAAGCCACATATATCTGCCATGATTTAAATACTGCTATGATTTATAAGCCCCAGTCATTTTCCGTCTGGCGCTGAAAGTGCTGTCCAACCATGATTTCAATTGGCAAACGCATGTTGATGTGATTACCTCTAAAGCAGCTTCTAGACTACATTTTCTCAGAATTTTAAAAAAAATCTGGTTTAAACACGCAACATCTCCTTCATTTTTGTTTATCTGTTATCTGGCCAGTTTTGGAGTACTGTTCAGTGGTTTGGCACCACGGTCTCTCCAAGACCCAGTGTGAAAGTCTCCAAGACCCAGTGTGAAAGTCTGGAAATTATACAGCGCCAAGCCCTTCGTATCATCTTCCCAGTTACCAATGGCATGCCACATATTCTTGCTTTGGCTACGCACAAACTTCTTCTCTCCACTCTCGCCGTGAAGAAGCTAATAAACGATTTTTCAGGACCATGTCTCACCCTTCCTCTTGTATTTTCTCCCTATTGCCTCCACCCAGAGACGGCACTATTACTTCTAGAATCAGATCTGCAGCAATCAGATCTGCAGTTACTAGCCAACGAAACGTTTTACATCTTCGTTCCAATACTATCTGCTAAATTACCAATAAACTGTTTCCATTCCCCTCCCCACAACGTGTTCCATTCCGGCTTTCTAACTCGTGTTTTAGCATTAGTATGTATTTATTTATATATATATATGTTGTAGTATTTTCTGTAACCTAGTATTTTGTACTATTTTGTGTAATCTAGTTGAAATAATAAACTTACTTACTTACTAACCAGTTCTTCCGGAGTTGCTCCAGATTAGGCAAAGTCTCCAAAAAGTAAACTCTGGGACTGGGGGTTAGAGTTGTAGCAGGAGTTTTCAGAGGCCAGACGCCACTCCAGTCGCCAAGCCGAGCACACTAATATCAGCCTTACCAATTCTTTTTAATTAGACTACCAATTCTTTTTAACAAGACTAATTTTACTACTTATGCATCAGAGCACCGAAGGGTCAAGTGTCACTAACGTTATCTTTTATTCGTCTTTACGAAACACCATACACACTTGAATACAATCATTCACAGAACAGCACGATAAAGTCTGGGTCATCAACAGCTTCGGAGCATGGCCACCGACAATGTACAGGATTTTGGCGCCAGCTCCAGCAGGCCCAGCATCTGGCCATTAATATCAAATTTGACCAACCTGGTCCCAGTAAAATCAAGGTTGGCACGATATATATCAGCGATATATACTGGATATATAATATATCCGATATTTTCGAGTTCGATAGGAAGAAGCGTTTCCAGTCTGGCCTGTAGAAAGTACTGTTACCCGACAGTTTACTTCCATGGACTGGCTCAAGCTGGAGTGGCTCCGGAAAAAATGGGCCATTTAAACAAAAACTGGTTACAGGTTGACAATCTGAGGGTTCGTTAATCCGAGGGTTCGATAGTCCAAGGGTTTGATAATCTAGTCCTAACCCTAACCGTAACCATAACCCTAACCCTAACCCTAGGCCTATCTATAGTACGTACATGACCGTCAGACTATCGAACCCTCGGATTAATAACGGACCCTCAAATTATCGGTACATTACCACAAAAACTGAGTATGTGTGTGTATGAATAACACACTACGCATCATAAATCCAACTCCCTAAATCTGACCTGCTGAAACCTTTGTTGCATTGATGTAGAATACAAATTCTGTATTAATAAAGCATGACAAACCTTTGTTTAATGTTATGAGAAATATGTCCTCTATAATATCATTAACATCTGCAACTGACTTTGCATCAATTGCGGGACATGCATCGTTGCTGGCCGTAAGATCACTTGCGGCTATATAACAACACAGAAAATATACTAGAGTAGTCACCAAAGTGAAAAATATCATGGGAATAAACTATGCACAAATAATATTAACTAAGTAATAAACAAAATAATTGCATACATACTTACGTAACTTACGTACATGTACAACTACTTTAAACCAGTTTCTAGACTTAACTGGGCTACCTGTTAGCCATGAAAGGCCTAAAAACCTTTTAAGATTGCAAAAGTGGCATTGTATACAGGATCACACCAAAACAACAATTCAAAGCACTGATATCAAAAACAAATAATATACAACACGTCACAGATGTTTATCTTTCTATTACACTGCATAATATTTGCACTTATTTATTATTAAGAATTACTAAAATTAGCAAAATTAAGTAAGGCTGATAAGCTATAATACACATACCAGATTTGGTAGATTCTTCAATGGATGTTTTGTACAGCTCAACTTGATTAACGGAACCAAATAATGCAACGAACGGATTACTACAAAGATCTCTGTTTTCATGAGACATTTTAACCTAAAATTATTACAACACAAAAAAAATTCAAAAATGACAACAAAAATTACACACTGGAATATGACTTAAGAACAATAAAGCTATTGTAACAAAACAGCAATGAAAAACAGACAATGTTTACAGCCATTCACTAACTACTAATGTAACTGTCTACCATCTAACTTAATTTCACCTCTGATTTGCTTGCAACATATAGCTCTACATAAATCAGTTTCTTTTTGTTTTTTTTATTATTCACATTGGATGTCACATATATCGGATCGGAACGGGTGTAACTTGACAATGCATCAGCCCTATCAGGCCGGCAGTATTTGCAATGATAATTAGGGATGTTAAATTCGTTTTTTTCTTAAATTTCATTCTTAAATTCAAACTTTGATTTCTAAAATTCAAATTAAATTCAAATTTCGTTTATACATGCGTGCCAGCGGAACAATGCTGGCAGGCCATGCAACATCACTGAATAACTGGCATGCGCTGGCAACCCACTTTCCCGCCCCACCCGCGTTACAGCATGCAACGATAACTGTCGTGCACGTAACTTGAACAGCACCACAGAAGTCTGCTGTACTGCTGTAGGCAGACAACCATACTCAATTTCTGACCACGGGTCTGCTCTATGTGGGTCGCCGACATGACTACTTTGGTTAGGTCTTTGATGTTACGTAATCAGCCTTAGTGGCAGATGTACAGTGCTGACATCATCGCCTCTCAATGCTCCCAGCGAACGCGCTTTGAACGGAACAAGTAATTAATCGGTTTCATTATAGCGCAGGGTAGGGGACCAGCCCGTAAAATCTATTATCAGTCCATGTCAGACTGATCCTATATTTTATTATCAGTCCGCCAATCATATAGTTGCAGCGTGCGACAGCGGGTTAAATACGTGCAATAAACCACACGTGCCGAGTGCTTGCGTGGCTCAATCGACAGCTTTGCGGGCAGCCACGCCGGTGACCGGGGTTTGTATCCTGCCTGTACCATTTTTTGTTTTTTTATAAATCCGCTCAACTCTGTACTCGGCTTATTCAGTAATATAACAATTTGTTCTGTTCATTCAGACTTTGGCGCTTTATAAATCATATACTTACTTACTTACTTACTTATTAAACCAGTTATACAATTTGATTCACATTTTTTTCCTTTTTTTCTACTGCGAACCTTTCAATGGACTTAGCAGTCCATGCCCAGACGGGTGTCACGAAACACCGCACTGACCGCACCGGCCCCAAAATAGGTATATTTTGATTTTTGAGCATTGAAAGAAGACTGTTTTCGCTGCACTTTTAGTCAGTCTGCCATCGGTCGATTCAGCTGAATAAGCTGAATCGACGGATGGCACACAGTGCACACTGACAGTCAACTGTGCTCCGAGCCGCGGCCGGAAACCGCATCAGCGAAAGCGACCGGCGGCCGACAGGACTACCACGACTTCGAAGCGCCGTTGCTGACTATGCTGCTAGTGCTTGCATTACAAGCGTTAACTGACTGTGCAAGGAAAACAAGTCTTGTTTCAATACTCAAAATATACCCATTTTGGGGGTCGGTGCGGACGGTGCGGCCGGTGCGATGTTTCGTGACACCGTGCCCAGACTGATAATATAATTTGGTATCAGTCCAGTGCAACGTTTACAG
>Ga0209679_1001138_pt1 | contig 10944 bp, 5 predicted proteins | sample WorMetHEROISLAND_4_FD_187408 | JGI IMG/M metagenome (GOLD analysis project Ga0209679, IMG submission 187408) | Marine gutless worms symbiont microbial communities from Max Planck institute for Marine Microbiology, Germany - Olavius sp. 2 HERON... ...
TTCCCCTTCCTTTCCCCTCTTCCCCCTCCCCTAGTCCTTGTAATCCGTGAAGGCAGTTCCAGGGGCGTCTATCCCCCCAAAACCAAGGCGCTACAACTTCACCCCTTTCCTCTCCCTTCCCCATTCCTCCTTTTCCCCCTCCTTTCCCCTCTTCCCCTCCCCTAGTCCTTCCATCCCCTCCCTCCATTCCCCTCCTGCCGCGAAGCGACCTCCTTGAAACCAGTTAGGGGATCTGGGGGAGCGCTGTAAGCTCCCCAGTGCCGTCTGGGACGAGGAAGCCCCAGCCGACATCGATTTCGGTGTATTCTGAGAGGGGAAAACTCATTTGACAGCAATTATTATATGGATTTTTGTATACTGAAATTTGTCTAACTTTTAATAAAAATCCCCCAAAATTGTCCTTGGCGCATTTGTCGCCAACGGTAGATAGGGATAGACGCCCCTGGGCAGTTCGGAGGATACCAGCAGTACGCGGAGGAAGAATGTATACGGAAAGTGTTTTGAGCCTGGAGTGAAAGAGAAAAGGCGAACGATGCTCAAAGAAGAAGAAGACATCAGCGGCGCCAGGATCTTAGAACAGGTAGGGCCTGCCGCAGTGCCTAAAGTAGCATGGTAGGGCCTCAAACTACTTGGGTTAACTATTATAATATAACACTATATAAGGGATTATAAGGGGGAGGGGTTAAAATAATTTCTGTTTTGGCCGCCAAAGGTTTTTCCCGCATTTTAAACACTCAGGATGACCTTCCAGAACAGCAAGACTATGGACCTTGGAGATTTTATTTTTTGGCTCCCTGGCCGAGTGGTAGGGCCCGAGGTAGGGCCCAAACGAAAATGGTAGGGCCCTAGGCCCTACCTTGTCTATAGCTAGCGCCGCCACTGGACATCAGTATGACAGTACCTCTGCAATCAGTCACGGCGTCTGACCAGCTGCCCGCTGCGTCACAAAGTATAGTGCGGTAGGTAGATCCATCCAACATCCGGGTGTTTCCGGTGCACGAGTAATGCACGTACGTCAGGTAGGTGTTTTCCGACGAGTTGCGAGTCGTTCCAGACGGCACAGCCATCTCCGGACACTTCACCGCTAAAAACACGCATTTTAGACCATTATCAAGATTCATAGTCACTTGTCCGCGGGTTCAGTTGTCCGCAGATTCATGCCCGTCATAGCTAAGGGCCGCCATAAAATAGCTAGGTGTCTCCCTAACTCTAACCCTTACCCTAACCCTGACCCTAACCAGGGGCGTAGCGACGGGGGGTATATCGGTATATATACCCTCCCAAAATCACGCTAAGTAAACTTTTTTATGGAGTAACAATGACGTCAGCACTTATTACGTACTGTGAAAGACAATGAGTATTAAAATTTTATACCTCCCCAAAACAGATTTCTGGCTACGCCCCTGACCTAACCCTAATCCTAACCCTAACCCTAGGAAGTACAAGAAAACCGTCTATAACAGGGAACCGCGAGATTCGGCAGTAAATAGCATAGTAGCGGACAAATGAATTTGGACAACTGAACCTGCTGACACGTGAGAAGATATCAATCAACACAGTCGAGATACAAACCGTTTCCACGCACTCCAGTGTCAGCTACCGGAAGAAATACAAGGAGATAACGACGGCTTGCTAAGCGCCGACGCCAAATTCCTTTAGGTCAACGTCTTGAGGCGCTCGTATATGCAAATCAGCATCAGATCGTATAGTTCGCACGAACAAACAAAAAAATCTGCTTTTGCATTCTCTGCGAAAGCTGGAACAGGAATCATCTTGTCAAACAGGAGTCACCACGTAAGTATGTTCTTCTAACTTATATAACCTTGGCACAGATGACCCCCAACTGGTTTAGGGCAGTGGGGAGTGCGTATAGGGTACTATCTCCCACACATACACTCAGTGAAATCAAATTTCCAATATGGCAGACGTTTGTCGGATTATTATTATGATTTTCCTTTTTCTATGCATGTGTGTCTTTTATTGTTTTAAATTCATGTGTATGTGTATGCTTCTAATTCTTTTACTGTACCGTGCTACCTTTGTGGTGTAATAATGAATTAATGAATGAATGAATGAACGAATGAAGAATGACCGACCACGACAACACTGACATTTGACACAGTCAACTAATCTGCCATAGTACCAGATAAGCCCAGCTGATTTTATGAGAAAAATATTGTTAAACAGTGGTGAGTTAGATGGCCGTCGAACAAGGGTAACGATAACTATAGATAAGAAATATGCGGCGAGCGGTCAGCTTGTATGTAGGTTGAGTAACAGTAAAATAAGCAATTATGATAACGACTGATGAGATAACTACACTGTACAGCAAAATGGATGTGTCTAAACTGAAGTCATCTAGTATGTGTTCTACTATTTAACAGTTCAACTCATTGGAGAAAGAAATGGTGAAAACTAGAACAAGCAAAGACGTCGGCGACGACATGGTATGCGGCCGTCCTTCTAGTTGCTGCGTTACGCTTAGAAATTTTAGGCCACGCCCGCCATGCAGTCAGCGCCGGAGCAGTGGGCGCTCGATCGGCCGACAGTAAGTAAACATGACGCCATATTGCTGTGGAGGTTTTTCACATTCTGTGACCTTGACCTTTGACGTTTTCATCGGAAAATTGGCACTCCACTTACTCGTGCGCTAGGGAACTTCTATGCCAATTTTGATTTTTCTACGTTCTTTGTGTTCGAGTTAGGAGCCAATACGGGAAAGACAGACGGACAGACAGACAGACGGACGGACAAGATGCGTAATGCGGCCTATAGAAAGGCCGCGTAAAAAGAGCTAAGGTTACATACGTTCGCACGGCGGTAGATCGGCGCTCCACGAGCCATCAGCGAGGCATTTGACAGTGCGCGCGGTCGTGTTGTCAAAGAGCACGTAGCCGACGTCACACCAGAACGTCACCGTTGTGTTGTACGTATTGTTGTACGTATCGACGGACTGGTACGGCCAGTCAGGTACTAGTGGACATCGAACAGCTGTCGCGACAACACCACTCTCTATCACAGGGGTTCTTGGCCTTTTTCTTGTCCACCCCCAACGAATTGCCAAAGATCTCCCAAACCCTAGTTTGCCTCATAAAATGATTTTACGCGCCGCTGGTTACCATGTCAACAGCTGCCCATCATACAACATTCCTCGAATGCATAGGACAGAAACTTAAGTGTCTCACGACTGGACAGGGTTTGTACAGCTGCTGACAATTGACATTGTAACCAGTGGCGCGTAAGGTCGTCTACAGCCTGCTAGACCGACTTGTCTAGAAGCTGTATTCTACTTAATCTGAGAACGAGTTTCATACACCCTGTGGTGAAAGATCTAGGGATCTAGGGCCTGGCATACCCTTGGAGTATGGAGGAAAACTATACTTTTACGAGCCAGTTCCACTGTGTCATATAGCAATATACGACAAGCGAACTGAAAACCTATAATAATTACTGTAACAGATTACAAACAGTAATAGAGACATAAAATTGTCGCTAACTCGCTATACAGTTCGAAATGATATAATTTTCATAATAAAATATTTTTTTGCTACAATAGCTGCAGCAAGAGTAGAAACATTACGCTACCGGCAACGATAATAAATAAAGATTAAAAAATAAACTACTATCATAACAACAATTATAATCGCTCAGTAACAATTTTGGGACGAAACGGCATTCGTTAAAAGGTGGACGGAAAACTGACGTTGGCAGGAGACGTTGGAAAGGTCGTTGTTCCAGGTTCTGTTGGAGAGACAAGTGGTTTCGACTGACGACGAGTTGTCGGACATGACGAAACCGGTCTGACAGGTGAAGTTCACTGTGTGACCGACTGCCGTGTTTGCGTTGATAGCATGAGCAAATGTCACCGACGGAAGTTCGTCACAGTGCTCTGACGACAAATACATTCGACGTGGAAGTATTTACATCACAAACATCCATTATTGCAGCAATGAGATTATGCGCACAAAGTGCTTGGAAATAAAACCAGACGGTAGAAGTGACTTGCATTCTTCAATTAGTCTGGGTAACAAAGTTCAACATAACGTTTAGCGTTTACTTCAGCCTAGTCTGGAACGGATAACGTCATAATTATTTGGATTTTATGAAAACGATTTTGTCTGTAACAACTTTAGAAAGAAATAAAAGTACTCAGATGCAGATATGACAAAAATAGCATAGAATACTTATCTAAACTTTGCCAGTTTCTCTAAGTTGGAAAATCTTTCATCTTTAAATCCTGAAATATTCGTTAAAACACTATCAGTTGCTGAGAAATTGCCTTTTTGTGCTGTGGGACATTTTCTTTTGAGCCCACCTCGCTGGGTCAAGCGACCTAAAAGAGATTAATTTCACGCAACAGCGGAAATTTTTGGGCCCGGAAGGCGGATCCCCAAATGCTACTCTGGTTGTTTTTCTTCTTGTTCTTGGAATCAGTTCTTTAAAAATCCCTAAAGCTTTCTTTCTCGGAGCGCAGAGAAACTTTGCACACACATTCGTCCTGACATTCCCTATAGATCTACCGTCTCAGATTTTAAAATTAATTTCTAATTAATGAGTAATTAGCAAAGTTCGTTTCATGTTATCGATTTAAAACTTGACGTTGGAACTTCACTAACACCGAGAGGCCTGCTGCAGCCAATGAGGTTGCAGCTTCATGCGTGACGCTGCACACAATTGGTGGAGTGATGAATACTTATGCAAAGGCGGGGCTTACCGTAATGACATAGAAGAGTAAGTAAGCAAGCGGGCGCTTTCCGGGTCCAATAGTACTTATCGTACTTGTTCTCCTTGTTCTTCTTGTTTTTCTGCACTTTGACCCGATTTGAGTTCACAAACACTAAGGAACTTTACTTTGCGAGTAAACCTATAATAAATATGGAAAAGTGTCACCCGAAAAATGTTTCGGCCACCCTCTGGTTTCCACACTTATAAAATGTTGGCCTCACCCTGCTTAATCCTGACTACATCTTGTTGTTCGCTTTACAGCGATAACTGGCGACTAAATGGACTAAATGACTGACCACTGCAGGCGGTCAGCGTCTCATTCCAGTCGTTTAACATGGTGCACTTGATCGTCTTCACTCTCATCATGTCTGGAAACTTGTGTCCGCTGTAACAGCCGTACGTCCTAGTTGAACCGTATGTTCCTTGCACTCCGTTTGTCGAGTTCAGCGTCGCGTTGACGACGTTCGCCGGTATCAGACACGCTGGAAAACCACAACCGGTCTACACTGACCAATATGGACCAAATAAAAAACGGCGCCTACAGGACTTTTAGAGGGCATTTTCCAAATCGTGCTAATACAAGGCAGGGATGGGTTGACATCACGACTTCAATTTCGAAACGACATCGATAAGATATTGACCAAAAGTCGCGATATCGACACGATATTGATATTTTATGAGTATGTCTCGTGTTGTCCAACTCTCTCGAACAATGTAATAAATTATTTTTACACGTTCTTATGCATAGTTTTTTTCGGAAGTATGCATCACAACGCGTAAGCAAAACGACTTCATATTCTTTGGCAAATGCTACAACTACGACTGCGTCAACTAAATTAAAATAACTCATAAAGTTAAAACTCGATACTCAGCATAATACCCCTGGGATTCATTCAGGCTAAAATTTATACGGGATACTCGTCTTAAGGGGCGGGCGCTAACAACCGAAAGTGGACAGCTAAAAATGGACAAAGTTTGTACTATTCTAGACTAACTTGGTGGGGACCATCCCTCATACGAATATCCTCCGGCTACGCTGTTCCTAGAAGCATTTTCTAAACCAGTTTTCGGCGGGTGCCTTTTTGGAACCTCATCAGGGGAGTTCACGAGTCACGACACTCTCCAAGCTAAATGATTGGCTATGAATATCTTCTCGTTCTCTACCTAGACGACGACGAGTAGACGTCTTCAACGTGTCATCTTCGGCGCTTTTGTTTGACATACTCGAATTAGTCTATCCATAAAGTTTTTCAGGCTACGACACTATACACCATGGGTAAAAAGGGAGATACCATACGCTAGTTCTAGTTGATATGACAAATGTTCACCAATTTTAAAAATTCTTTCATTCATACAATCTCTATGAAATTTGCAATAACACTAACACTAGTGATTCCGCCATACCTTAAACGCGTCGCTACACTACCTTGTGAAATATAAATTTTCAGAATTCGCACCGACTGCAGTCACACAATGGCAGATCATGCTCGCAGACACTAAAGAGAATGTGGCCATGGCAGATGAGCAGGTACTAAGCCAAGAAGATAAAACAGTCAAATTCATCATTCAGCACATCTAGTAGCACAGTTTGCTGTCGTATGGGTCGTATTTTTTCACGGCTGTCTTGGCTTGAAGCGACGCCTACTTGAAGCGACGTCTGACTGAAGCAGTCAGTTATGCAACACTTAGCCCTTCAAAACAGTTGTTGAAACTTGAATGATGTTATCTTTATTCGTTTCACTGTCTCTCATTAGCCATGATGAAAAATTCACATAATAACCAACTGTACTCATCTGTAGCAACAAAGAAGAAACACATCAGGGCAAAACGCTATCTTTGTACAAGAATGACGTTCAGTCATTCGCTGATGGTGTCTGTCAGTATTCCAAAATTTGACTAAACCGGTTTCATATTACTTGATCCGGGAGTCAAAATCAATGAAATTTGTTATTATAGCTTGCTTCCGCCACAACAGTTGCTGACTGTTACACGTCAGGTTTCTGGAAAGTTAAAAAACAGTGCCCCAGAGTACAAGTCACGCTAGTTTTCTGACATAAATATTTCACAAGGTAGTGTAGCGACGCGTTTAAGGTGTGGTGACATCTTTTACAATTATGGCAAATTTTTTACAGATTGTAACAGTAAAAGAATTTTTAAAATCGGCGAATACTTGGTGAAGACATGACCTATAGAGTGTGGCGTCTTCCTTTTTTGACTCACAGTGTCGGTACTTTAAGCCGGTGAGAACGAAATTAGAAAAAAAAACAAATTTCAACATCCGGTAGGAAAAAACAGGATTGTATAAATAGTAAAAATTGTGCAGTTTAAAATTTACTTTATTGGTCGAAAATGGTCACAGCTCTAAAACAAAGCAAATATATCGTTCTAGGAACTCCAGGCGAAACGTTTAAAATATTATGCGAGCAGTTAATGTTTCTAAGTAGGGTCTTAAGCCTATATCACAATTGCGATGCGACTACGATACGACTACGACACGACTATGACTAGGGGCGTAGCCAGGAATTTGCTAAGGGGGACAAAAGAGGGGGTCTGGGGGACGGAAGCCGGAGACATGCTGAATATTCGACTGAACGTAGCCATAGATCGTCACAAATCACGTACTGTTCAGAGTCCGATTATACTTTGGAACAAGAAAGCCCAGCTGTCGCTGACAAACCCGCGCGACGCTTGCGAAAAGTTTGCACGGTTTACGTAAGAGCAGTGAGGTTGTAAGCTGTATAGCCAGCTTGCTTATCGATAGCGTGCCTATGGTGTCCTATTACGTCCTATATAGTAACTGTGTCTGTAAAATGCATCGCTTTGGAGATACTCGCCTTTTAAAACTACCGTGACCTTGAAACCCGGGTCAGGGGTCACTCAAGGTCATCGAAAGTGACATCATTCGACAGCCTGCATATGGTTTCCTATTACCGTCCCATAGTAACTTTGTGTCTAAAATGCACCGTTTTCGAGATATGACGTCCGACATATTGGTCGAAAATAGCCGAAAAACCCAACCTACCCTCATTTGGCACGTTTCTTTGGGATGACCCCTTGCGAATTTTTCGACGAATCATACCTCGCCAGAAACTAGAGTCATGGGGCTATCATGGGGCTATCAGATGGTGTACATTTCACGATCCTGCTTTCGCTGTGCTAGGCACAATACCGGCGTGTGACAGACAGGCAGACGGCGGACGGACGGACACGTCGCTGTCGCAAAGACCGCGCTAGCATAGCGTCGCGCGGGTAAAAAATCCAGCTACGACGGGGGGACACGCACCTATGTCCCCCCCTTGGCCACGCCGCTGACTATGACGAACAATTGACTTGTTCATTTTTTTGCTCGCGTTGAATCGCGTCGAATGGAAGCAGGCGCGCTCGATACGTCGTAGTCGGATCGTAGTCGAATCGCAATTGTAATCACAGCATTAATGCGGTTATTAAGTAATCGAGAATCAGAGATAACTCACAGACGGTGTTGCTGCAGTCAGCTCCGGTGAATCCAAGCGCGCACGTGCATGCATAATAGTTGATGCGATTGACGCATGTCGCCCCATTTTGACAAGGCGTCGACAGGCACTCATCGAAGTCTGCACCAGCATGCCCATACACAGCAACCGCCATGCGGTTGACCGCAAGCGCGTGTTATGTTGAATTTGTACATATTGACGTACACCAGAGAAACGCATAAAATAGCGTAAAGAAACGGGTGATCAGTAGAATCAGGAGACAGAAAACAACTTTAACACATGAACGAGAAAGATAACTGCAACTGTAACGATAATATAACAGCTGTTACAGAGAAAAATGAACGCCAAAAAATCCTATTCATAAATTCAACAGACAAAGAAACCGGAGTTTAATCATGGTGAAATATCTTAAGAAATATCTTAAAAACAGCATTATGCACATTTTACAGAAACGTACTAAGAAATTTTTAGATAACATAACTAATAGTTAAGTTAGTTAAGTTCGTTTATTGTTTCTTTTTCTCCATCTTGTTTATCTGTTATTGTTGCTTTTTCTATACTACTGCGGTGGTGAATAAAGATGAATATATATACAATCATGTAATTATTCAGTTAACGGTAAGCACAGTTTAATCATACTAATTACTTCAGCCGAAGGACGGAGATTATGTATTGTTTTTACTTTTGTCCGTCTACCTGTCCGCTAGATTATTCAAAAAGTTACGAATAGATTTTTACCCCGCCCACGGAAGGGGGACGGGGTATTGTTTACGGGCGATTTGTTTGTTTGTTTGTTTGTCAGCAACATTACGAGAAAACGGCTGGACCGATTTGCACGAAATTTTCAGGGAAGGTGTGGAGTGACCATGGGACGACCTGATTCAATTTTGGGTCAATTCGGGTAAACGGGTCGGCGGGTCAAAGGTCAAGTTGTTTCTTATCACCGGCCATAGCTCAGACTACTGGCGCTAACAAGTCATTATCATTCGCCAGGTGGCAGCAGGGGCGGGGTTGGTTGTGCCTTGCACCACAGCTTGTTTTGAATTTTTTTGGAGGCTGGGCGTGGCCAGAGGACCAATGATTAGATTTTGGTGGCGGATCATGATCCATCCAGCATTTCTGGATCTGGAACACGATCCGCAACCAGAAATTTTTAAATTGATTCTTTATTCACAACTGCGATTCCAATATAGGCAGACAAGAACAAAACACGAAAATCCTCGGCGACGGCGCAGGTTTGAACTCTCTGAGTGCTTTCTTGTTTCCTATTTCTTTCAGTTTTATGCCAGCTATTTAACGCTCTACAACAAAATACAGGATGAGCAAAAACAGTGGCGCGGACTGACCGGTTTCACAGTGAGTTCCGCTGGTTCCAGGCAGGCAGTCACACGAGTAATTGCCGGATCCAAGGATGCAGGTACCGTTATTCTGACACGGTTTAGCCATACACGGATCAAGCACTGCAACAATCATTATTAGTACTATCCGGTTTTCAAACCATCTTGTGTTTCTAAACAAACTTTTATTTAATAAAACTAAAGGAAACAACCTAAACAAACTAACAAAATTAACAGATACAACATCTCTCATCGTTCAATCCACCACCACTACTACTACTACTACTACTACTGAATTATAGTCAGCCCCGCCTACTATATCATCATGACCAATCGGAATTCGTTTCTACAACTAGTTCTAAAGTTAACTCGGCGATAAAATTTTGATTGCCAGCAGGCTTTTGTCCTTGACATGTCTGCGACCCATGACAATGTCAAGTACTATCGGTAATCTTTGCGCTCGCCTCTAATAGGTTAGACCGACATATACACTGTACAGAGAAGAAAATAAAAATCAAGGCTAGCTAAAAACAAGGCTGAAAATAAACAGAGACAGAGAGGTTGACAGAGTAGTAGAAATACAAAAGAATAGCAGTGATAATTACACAAATAACTGTAATAAGCGAACAGTGAGTGAGTGTACTTTTACGTCCCACTCGACACATAAAAAGGTCAGTTTAGAGATAAGTCTTTTCAGGTACTGACAAACAAATTCAAAACCAACAGGAGAAAATACACAAAAAGTCAAAAATGTAACCACAAAACAAAGAGAGAGGGGAAGAGAGACAGTTTATTTAACCAAAACAGCACAACCAGAGCCGCAGCACAATTACACAGTGACACAGGCGGGTGGCCAGAAAGGTACATACGTCCATCAATGCTGGTCACCCATTGTTGCAAACTTAGTACTAACAATATAATGCATACAAAAAAGAAAAACAAGCGAGGCAATAAAGTGCAGTGCATTCACAACAAACAAGAACAGTTATTACATAGGACAATAAGTATACTATACAGTATATTCCCTACTGGAGCCTAGGCTCTATGGTATGAAAGACATGCAAAAATGCACGAAGAACTCAAAAATCTAAACTAAACCTAAAACAGCAGGCCTGTAAGAACTGCTGATATGTGTGTGCTTATGAGTGTGCACAACTGCAGGGCTGTAGAAGTCACTTTTAAAAACCTAGGTTTTTAGGTTTTTTAAAAACCTAAAAACCAAAAGTCCAAATTTTAGGTTTTTTTAAGTTTTTTGTTTCTAAAAAAATAGTAATAGTTTTCTGAATCACATATTAAAAGTTCAGAAGTTAGAACTCAACAATTTGAATCATATCGAGTTTAATCATACTTTAATGACGTTGTTCCCTCAATCGATTTGTCTCTAAGATACGGTGTTTAGATGGATGTCT
>Ga0209679_1001139_pt1 | contig 10943 bp, 9 predicted proteins | sample WorMetHEROISLAND_4_FD_187408 | JGI IMG/M metagenome (GOLD analysis project Ga0209679, IMG submission 187408) | Marine gutless worms symbiont microbial communities from Max Planck institute for Marine Microbiology, Germany - Olavius sp. 2 HERON... ...
ATTGTTGCTAATGCATCTTGAGACAAAGACGAACCGATTATTTTTTGGGTCAAAAGGTTAAAGGTCGGCATCGAGTTCTAACCGTCTAGTTCTGCATGCTGTTGTGTGCTGTGTGTTAGAGGTTTTGACATTCATGTATTACTTACTTACTCATTGTGATGTGTTACAATTCTGTGTTGTCTGAGGTTTTACCGAGTGTTTGTGTTTGATGCCTTTCAGCTGCCTGCACTGAGCACGCTGCAGTACAACCAGGCGTTGTGTAATTTGGAGGCGGAGAAGGTCCACGGCTGGTTCCAGTTACCAGAATGCTCCAACGATGTGCTACCCGTAATCCCACATAATCAACTGTCTTTACCAATGCAGGACATGTCTAGCAGACAGCCAAGCTTAATTCCCACTGCATCGGGTACACAAGATCCTCTGCCATGTGACATAAAGTACTCAGCTACATCCGGTCCTCTGTCAAGTGAGATGAAGTATCCCGATACACACGCCATTCCCCATGGTGGTGTGACCCATGCTGGCTGTCGACGTACAAGGTACGGCAGCATGGGCAGAGGATCACGGACTGCAATGTTAGATCGGCCTACGACTGCTGACCGAGACTTGTACAGAGCACCAGCTGCAGCAGCGAACTTATCGGCAGGCGGTTCTCTGCGTCGGAAAAGCAACAGTGCTGGCAGACCTCGGGAGACAGCGTTCAGCACTCGGCACGTCGGCATGCCCCCTAGTGATCACAGTCAGAAACATGACTGGACAGCTAGGAGTGAGTTAGAATACCGTGTATGAAGAACAAGATGATCTGTATACACACAGATGCATACACACTTGGTTTTTAGGAGAACTCCTCCGAGTCAACCTAATAAAGCCGGCCTCAATGTATGTCCGTCCTTCCGTACGTACGTACGTCCGTCCACAGAAAGTTTCTCCAATTTGAATGAAATTTGGTGTGTAGGTAGAGGTCGATGAGTGATGCACGATGGTATGCCATATGGCCCAATCCCAGGTCAAGGTCAAGGTCATGTGGCGTTGAAAGTTAGAAATTCTTCCATTTTAAAAAAATGGAAGAAAAAAATTTTAAAAATTTATCTCCGCCATTTTCAATGGGAGCTGGCAAGTGACTGCTGATGTGATGTGTTTCTCTTTGCAAATTTAACTAGAGGACAGTATCTATTTGATCGGGTTGGATTTTTGATGTCTGTCGTAGTATTTGTGTCACATGACTTTCAACTTTGAAGAAAATTGAGATGTGACTGGCAAATTTTTTCATCCAATCTCCATCTGGCTCGCAGGATGAGTCGACCATCAATCACGCATGGGGCTAATGTTGGTTTAACCAGCCACGTACTTTCCAAGTTAGGTAATTCCAGGTTAGTCCAGTCCCCAAAAGTAAACTCTTGGGAATTGTTGTGGCAGAACTTTACAGGCCGGATGCCCTTCCTATCACCCCACCGTCAGTGTCAAAGCACTGAAGGATGACAGTGTTATTGACTAGGCACAGCATGCTGGCACCATGCTGCCATGATAGGTGAGGAACAGTGATGGTTGTGTGGGCTGCATTGCCATCAGACAGAAACAGAAATTTACATGAAGATCTCATTTGTTCATTGTGTTGTGTGAATACTAGTCACTAATGATGTTTCAGCTGCATGTCCTGCATACTTTCAAGCTTCTAGTTGAAGGCATATTTACACTGTATCTCAAAATATCTTCCGTTCTTGTCTCACATAACTTTGCTAAATTATACTGAATTTTGAATATCAGGATTCAGAAAAACCCATTTTTTAAAAAAGCCCAACCCACTGGGTTTTTGCAGGTTTTATTGGGTGTTGAGCTTCATTGGGTTTTATGGACTTTTTATTTGAACGAGCAGTTTGGAAGCTTGTTGGTTGATTTAGCTCATCGGCTAAGCTTTTATTTAGATTCACCAGTACTCTAGGTTATCTAAAAATTTGCAAATTCATTACTTATTGGACGTTAGAAGCTGTAAACATAAAGAAATCTTTAATTATTACCGGCATGACAAACTGAAATTAACTTAAGTTTGGTTCGGGTTTTTTGCTGGTTTTTTCAACAGGTTTTTTTGGGTATTACCCGGATGTCTGACCCCTGATTTTGATGCATTTTGGCCTACAACATAATGATAGTAATAGTATCAGTAGACTGCAACTATTAAGTGCGTGTATAATTCTCTGAATCATGTCATTTTTACTTACTAAAGTTACCATATAGTTACATCCAGGAAACAAAAGCTGATGCATGTTACTCGTCTCTCACATTCAGCAGAACAAACAACACACTGAAAACGAATTCTGTCATTTTACTGTTATAATACGCTGAGCTAGTTACGTGATTCCGAACGTAAACATTCGAATACAGCTTTGTTCTCTGCTAGCTTGCCATTTTTGACATTTTTGTGGCTTCACTAAAGAATGTGGTAATTGAATGGAGGGGGCCTTCGCTGTCAGATCATTGAATAAAGTGTGCTGGGGTAGTTTTGTTTGAAAGCTGCTGTAAATACCTGCTGTGAAGCCTGCCTTAGGACGGGGACGTGTGGTTGACACAGCGCTGGTCGGCCTTTTTGACCGGAGCATGTCACCCGCTCGGTCGTCGCCCGATCATTTGTTGCTCGGTTTGTGACCCATTCTAAGCTACTGAGTGGCTGGCAATGTTTGGTTCAAGGTCGAGCAACTGTCAAACGTTTGATAGTGAGCTGTCGCAGATTTTTGACAATTAACTGTCACCCGTTTGATATTTACGTGGGTGTGGTTGACGCAGAGCAGTTGATTCTGTCGCAGTCCCCATGGCTTGATTTACACAGTAGCATCAACGTGTTTTATTTTGTCGTGTAACTAATTGGTGATAATTTATTGTTAGCTGAGAGTGAGTTGTGCCGTTTGTTCTTGCAGTACAGCTATCTCTCTCACAATTTTGACATTTTCCTGACTTTGTGGGTTTTCGTCATCGTATGTCTCTGTGAATTATTTTGCGTATTTCTCAGGGCCTAAAAAAGTCTTTAAGGTACAACTCATCCTATCTCTCCCTTCCTCATAATGAACGTTGAAATCGCATATTTTTCTGCATTTTGCAAACTGAAGTGGTCTCATCTCCAGTGTCGGCAAGGCACGATTAGGCACTATATTATTACTACAATTTGTCCTTCCTCCTGGAACAACTCGTCCTCTGCTGCGAGCAGTAGTCCTCCAGGACACAAAAAGGGGGTTTTTAGGCCCTGGGATTTCTTTTTATTGTCAGCCTGCTACAGTGAGCTGTACTGATGCATGCCATCGGAAAACTGACGAAAACCCAGGGTGCCCCTTGGTTATGGAAAGTCATGGAATTTAGGAAGACCATTTTCCAGGCCTGGAACGTCATGGAAAATAGCAAAGGTTATGGAAAGTCATGAAAAGTCATGGAAGATGATCATAATGTCATGTAATTTTTACAGAAGCTGCAGGTGCTCAAGAATAGCGAATGAACTCGTGTTGGACTGTTGTGATATTTGTAAATATGTGTAAGTAGACAAGTGGTTTTATCTTTTGATGATGGTACTACGAGGGTCGTTCCATAAATGAGTTACAAAACAGTGTAGTTCTGTTAGTTTTCCAAATATAAAAAATGCGAAATATGCATTTTGTAGGGAATTTAATTCTGATTACCAGCTGTGAGTTTTATTACAATGACGTCACTGTGACGTCATTTATCGACATTAAATGCGGCAACGTTGCCATTCAAAGTTTCCCGTAATGAGCAATATTCTGTTATTTGTTTTCCGTGGGCAAAAGCCAGCGTATATGTCATTATTCACCCTGAATTGTGTCCAGTGCATAGTGACAAGTGTTTACGAAACCAGCAATACACGCTTGGTGTAATAAGTTTACTAATAGTCAAGAAAGTGTTATCAATAAGGAACGATCTGGCCGCAGTGTTGTTTTGATGGCGGCCAGGTTGTTCTTTATCGACAATACACTTTCTTGACTATGAGCAAACTTCTTGGATCAAAATGTGCATTGTTGATCTTGTTCTTTTCACTATGCACTGGTCACATCTAAGAGTGAATGTCATTTGTGCCAAGTCTTTTTGCCCACAGTAAACGAAAAAAAGAATGTTATTCCTTACGGGATACTTTGAGTGGGAACGTCACCGCCTTTAACGTCTATAAATGACATCAGTGACGTCATCAAAATAAAACTTACATTTGGTACTCATTATAATATTGCCTACAAAACGCATATTTCGGATTTTTCATATGATGAACAATAACAGAATGATGCCGTTTTGTAACTTATTTATGGAACGACCCTCGTATGTGCAGCTGTAACAGTCACTGCTAATTCTGGTATGCATTATTAGTCGTATATCATTTACTTTGAAATATCTGTTGTGGCGATAGGTCATGGATTTTCATTTTTAAGCCTCCGCCGCCGGTAAGCGCCGGCGGAGGCTATATGTTTTCCGGTCGTCCATCCGTGCCGCTGTCCGTCCGTCCGTGCGTCCGTCATTCACGTGGTAGTTTTATGTTTCCGCGATATCTCCAGTATCTGTTGACGGATTTTCGCCAAACTTTTGTCACTGGTGCATCTTATGACACAGATGACCTGATTATGTTTTTGGATCAAAAGGTAAAGTTCAAGGTCACACCATCGCGGCGGAGGCACACAGCACTCGATGCTACCGTCGAGTGCAACTTTCTAGTTTGGTCATGGAAAAGTCATGGAAAATCAGTGTTGGAAAAGAGGGGGCACCCTGAAAACAGATAACCAGCTTACGGTACTTGCAAAAGCCTAGAATGTATTTGTTACAGCAGTTGTCTGTGTCCGTTTTATTTTCTGTTGTGTCCATCTGTTGATTGAGTGACTGAATGTCGTAATCGGTTGCGTGTTTACTGTTGCTGCTTTGTGGTTCCCACCGAGTCATTTCCATGCATAGAGTCCAGTCAGTACCATGTGCCTTGGTCTAGTCACGTGTGCAGTAATACGTCTGTACTGAGTTACCGTGAAGTTGACAATTTGCCTGTATGCACGCTGCTGCAGACACTACTTTGTCAGTGTAATTGTTGAATATATTATTTGCTGTACCATTATTATGCGGCCGTCCAATAGGCCGCATTATGCGTCTTGCTCGTCCGTCTATCTGTCTGTTCATCTGTCTGTCGCATACGGGCTCGTAACTCTTAGACAAAGAACCGTATAAACATCAATATAGATATAAACATTCCCCAGGTCATGAGTAAGTGTCGTGTCATTTTTCATGTTGAAATGTCAAGGTCACCAGACATCAGAAAGCTCAAGAAATTACCGCGTATCTGGGGTACGTGTTTATTTACGGTCGGCGTGTTAAGCGCCGGCGGCTCAGGCACTGACGGCAAGCTAGGCCTAACCGTTGTTAGACCTAATTTACTGTCAACGCCCGAGACGCTTGGTAGCTAGACGGACGAACTGCTTCTGTCCAGTGTCGCTCCAGCTGTTTGTAATTAATGGCTAATTGTCGGCAAGAAGCCTGCAGATTTTACGTCAGTATTGTACTGAGTCTTGAATACATTTTCCTCTGGGTGGGGTGGGGAAAGAGTGACACAAAATTTTCATGGACATCAATTCTGCTGAAATGGCCGTCACAGGATGTTCCAATTTTAGGGATGGAGACAGGTGACTGGGCGAGTCCATTATGACTTGCAGGGAAAGTTGGAGTAGAACTGCCAGTTTGGAGGACGTTCTAGCTATTGCTGAGAAACACAGTAAGTAAGTAAGTAATTTGTATAGTGCGTTAACTGTAAAATAACCTCAAACACGCACTCGGTGTGCTAGTAAAGTGAGAAGTAGAAATGTTTAAACTGGCGTATCAACACATAGGTATCAATTAACATTGGGAACCCTATCTCACATTAGTATTGTTATTGTATATTAAAGTACTCAGCTTCTCGCCGACGATTACAATGGGTTTGGGGTATCACTGCAGTTTTTAGTTTAGAGTATTGTCGTAATCATGACAGTTATTAGTGTTGTTGTTGTTATTACTATTATTGTGGCATGTGCAAACACTGGACTTTTTGGTTACATATCTCGTGATTTACTGTGTGAATGATGTACTTACGAGAGTAAAACTAAAACTGCCCTGATGACATCGAGTTGACGTTTAACGTTCGAGTTTATACGGCACCACCAGTAACTAGCTTAACCGACGGTGAAAAGTGGTTTCACGCTAATCAAGACAACATTTTTTGAGTGTCGTTAACTGAACCAACCATGCACGTGATGTGAGAGCTAACAGTGTAGGATACGTGATGGAAATATTATAGACTAAATTCAGACATTAAATTTATGCAGAGAATGGAACACCAGCCCACTGAGCTCATTAGAGATGCTTCATGATAATGCGCTATATAAATTCAATATTGACATTGACGTTGACACTAGGGGCGTGGCTTGCTTGCTGTGTCCAGCCACAAAGCTGCCATACCGCTTCTTATATAATGTTCTGGTGCCCACAGTAGCTGGGTAGTTAAAAACCAGATTTTGTAAGTTATTGGTGAGTTTATTGGTTGCGTAGTGGTAAGTGTACGACAAACGGTCATTAGCGGGTGATTGAACGGCACTCCCAGCAGTGCGGTATTGTGTAGGTGCGAGTGGGTTGATGTGGAAGTCACTGCGGCGTAGTGCAGCCAACCACATCCTGCTTCTAACTGGACCACTGCGAGCTGTCGCTGCGTCTGCCGTCGTAACCAGGATGTGGTGCGTGGTCATTGTCGCTATACTGACTGTTAATGTTCAAGTAGGCTACTACTGCTGCTACATGTACACCCGTGACTAGTTCATTAATTAACTAACTAACAGAAATGAGCAATCAGTATTATAAACAACAAATAAATATCATCGTTTTTCATTTTACAACTGCACTGCTGTCTAAAAATCTGTAGGAAGTTTTGCTAGTTTTCCTGCTTACACATTCAGATGTAGTCTTTATCGGTTGTAAAGTGACCGAGGTGCTTTTTAAAAAGCACTAGGCCTAATCACTTAAAATTTTGTGGTAAAATGTGTGTAAAGGTAATGGAATCACAAATAAAAGCTTAAAATACTGCAGGAACTTAGTTTTATTCACAAAATATACGTTAGACTGCAGTTGTTTGAGCTATTAGGCATATACACTGACAGTGAGACACATGATGCATAAGATAAATATAACATTGTATAAAAATAATCTGAAACACGTACAGTAGTTCGGTTAATGTAATATTAACTGTAATGGTAAAAATGCAGAAAAGTAATAATATATCAGTTCTAACTACAAACAACGTGATGTTTAGATATAACAAAAGTTCTGCAATGCATAAAATTAAATATAAAACTACATCGTAATTATAAATTATAAACAAACAAGTGACACCAATTGCTACAGGTGGAGTGACCCCAAAACTTGGATGTGGACCACAACGCATTTGCCACGCCTAAATTTGGCTCCTATACACGTACGTACGGATTACCGTTGACTATTAATGGCGCTGTTCAAAAGTGAATGTCTGGTTTGCTTTTAGTCTATATCAGTTGAAGGTGTATGCAGATTCATCCCTCCTCCCATGGACCTTGACCGTGACCTTGATTCAACCCGCGTCTAAGTGGATGCATTGGGCCACACAACGACACAATTCTGATCTGTTTAGAGCTGCCACCTCTGCTTCCTCCCAGGTGATTCCCATCCTTAACAAGTCTTTGTTGACTGTGCTTCTCCAGTTGGTTCACAGATGACCTGGACTTCTCTTAAACCCTGGAACCTCCCAGTGTAACGCCTGTCGAGGTATGCGCTGTTGGTCCATTCATATCACGTCCAAACCAGCAGAGTCTTCTTTCACTGAGTATGTCATCCGCACTGCGTTGTCCGGTTCTGACTCTGACCTCTTCGTTTACGTTTGTTATTCTGTCCTTCCAGGAAATGCCCAAGATGCTCCTTTACCATCTATGATGAGCGGCGTTCAGTCTTTTCGTTAGTGTTGCTGTTATAGGCCATACATCTGCACTGTACAGAAGGGTTGATAGATGTGAGGAATACGTAAAAAAATTTTCAGAACAAAATTACAGCGCAGTACTGTACCAAGGCACGTAACAGTTATGTCTATCGTTCTGCTGTTACCGTTTTCGGTGATTATAGAAGTTTGTGTATGTTTCATACAATGAAATGCGTTTTTACCTCAAAATCCACCAAAATGTGTTTGTCGACCGGGAAAAAAAGTGGAAGTTGAAGCCCCATTGTGAAATCCTGAGCACACCATTGCTTTCAACTAACATACTCACTACGGAACCACTGGCTGGCGGATCCAGGTATGGGCGGACCGGTCGGCCGCACCCTCCCTTGACCAAAAGTAGGGGCAAATCATTTCATTTAAATCCTTATCTTTTGGCCCCTCTTTTATATGAAAATGGACAAAAAGCTTTCAGCTTCAAGGGGGCTTGGCCCCGCTGACCCCCAACAGCTGGCTCTGCCCTGGATCCCGCTGGGGGCTCCGACCCCATACCACCGTTATAGGCTCAAGCCCTGCTCACCACGGTCCGCCCCAATTGGCAAATCCTGGATCCGCCCCTGTACGGAACTATGAAATCTGGCGCTACAGCGGGTCAGGGGGAACCGCCGCCGCCTGCAAAAAATGGTTGGGTGCCCGGAACGTACTGCAACGAGAGCTATGTTCGCATTGAATCCTGCTTTTCATGCCAAAATGGTTGCTCCGTATGAAAAGCGTAACACGATTAGTGCAGCTGTCCTAAGGGTAGACGCATTATCCAGTTGACACAGATGATCAGCGTGACGTGAACAATGCTGAGCTGTAGTGTGCCGCCACTGAGTGGCGCTGCCGAGCTGATCTGTCGAAGGTTTTCCGAGCAGAACGTCCACTTGTCGTTGATGAGTTTGGGATACCCGTGCTCAACGTCCAGCTTTTTACCGCTGAACAGATAGTAACTGTCGTCCTTGAAGAAATACATGCCGCCTACAACCATCAGCAATTTTCTCACCGTACAGCAAAGAGTCAACCATTTGCTGGGGTTTCGCAGTTGCCCCCCCCCTCTGAAATATAAAGAAATTAAAATGACTATGAAAAGTGTATATCTGCCCTATAGCCCAAGTCTACTTGATACTAGTAACGCAGGGGCGTTGATCCTACAGGGAGGGAGGAAGCCGGGTCACCAATATTTCGGCAAGAGGGCCCACTCGTAACTATGTCACTAGCGTTACACGCAAATAGTAATCACTATAATGATAGTTAAAATAGGGGGCGATGACGATAGGTTAACCATTTACAGCCAACGTGTGCATTTTTTTCTGGGCCCCCAATACTGACGACGGATCGACGCCCCTGCGACTGCGTTATTTATGCCGTGATTACAAGTGCGATTCGACTACGATACGCCTACGATCCGACTACGACGTATCGCGCGCGCCTGCTTGCACTCGACGCCAGCAAAAAATGAACATGTCAAGTTTAGTAGTCGTATCGCAGTCGAATCGAACGCAAAACGTAATTTGATCACTTTCGTCGTAGTCGAGTGCGCCGTGGTATCGTCGTATCGTATAGTCGTATCGTAGTCGAATCACAATTATTGTGATATAGGCTTTAGGCCCTAGTTAGTGCTACACGCCGTCATGACGAGATGTTTAACTTTACCGTCGACGTTCGTGAAAGCAGAGTCGACATTTGGCGGCACTCCACGGAACACGGAACTGATTTCTTGTGGGTAATAGCGGTCGACGCTCATTCGAGCCGGTGGTCGGTGCTGGCGCAGTCTCCAATACTCATAGCCACTGAACAGGTAGACACGACGGTTAAGGTTGCCCAGTCCTACTGCCGCCGCGTCAATACGTGGTACCGACGCGTCGATGCCGAGCTCCGTCAGCTCCAAACCCGACTCAGGAAAGGAGGTTACCAGCTCGTGACCCTCAAACTCCCAGAATCTCTTCCCTGAAAATACAAAAATTCACAATCCACAACGTAGTGCGGCGAATTAGCCAAATAGTCTGCCAGGGTCGATTATGTATGACCAAATGAAAACAGAAAAGCTATTATTATTATCATTATTATTACACAATTTATAATTAGAGTAGGAGACCTACTAATTTATTATATTTAGGCCTGATTGTAAGTAAGTAATATAATTTATAAAGCGCCATAATTCGAGTGAAATCACCGAGGCGCAAATGTACATATTTACAAGTAACGAATATTGTATCGTATTGTATTGAAATTTTAACAGTTAACTGTTTTGTTAATTTTAGCAATAACAATCAGTTAATTAATTAACCGCTAAAATTTATGCCTATAAACAAAATGTGAAACATGATAAGCTGACAGGGAGGCCCTCTGGTGCTGTTGAAACTGGCTGAGTGGTCACGACAGTTCGTGCAACTAGTTTAATCCTTAACAATGTTGAAATAGGCAGATTAAACAAAACGCGGTATGTTCTATGAGGTCTACTGTTTGTTTACAAAGTCTGTTCGTGTTGTTTCTGTAGCCTAGCTAGGCCTACGTGAAATGTTGACAGCAACAAAAGCCATGGTACGCAACGCCCTCTACGCCACAATCTCTGCCGAACGGCGCCGAAATAAATCGAAATACATGTACAAACAGAAAAGCAGTCACGACCTCTAAAGATGACGACGACGCCATCTCCTGGGCGCTCAAAGATAGCGTCGATGACGTCAAGTTGCCTTGGCAACCGCCACATGCTCGAGATTGCTATTGGTTCGGGTTCCTTGAGAAATCCGCTTGTGCTCATTCGCCACGCCCACTGCATTATCATTATTATTAGCATTAACCAATTGTAAAGGCATAGGCGTAGCCAGGAATTTGTCTTGGGGGGACACAGTGCTGGATTTGTCAAATTTTCCTGGGGTCGAACTGAAGCGCCGATGGGGAGGGGTGTGGGGAATGGGTGTCCCACCCTCTCTCCGCTGGAGGATGGGTC
>Ga0209679_1001140_pt1 | contig 10938 bp, 8 predicted proteins | sample WorMetHEROISLAND_4_FD_187408 | JGI IMG/M metagenome (GOLD analysis project Ga0209679, IMG submission 187408) | Marine gutless worms symbiont microbial communities from Max Planck institute for Marine Microbiology, Germany - Olavius sp. 2 HERON... ...
GCGCTGGTTCTACGCTAAAAAAAACGTTAAGATAGTTCGCAAGACTATTTCGTCACTATTTGGCCTGAAACGAAACTAACGCGATCAGGAATTTCCATAGCTAAATAAACAATTCACTTCACATTACACGAAATTTCACTACACATCATTGGCATCATAAGGTATATTACACGGTTGAGCCGACTTGTGCGTCAGTGAAGTTCAGATAGCTTGACGTTATGCTCAGTACAGTATCACTATCACGTTATGCAGTGTATTTATGCATGTTTCTCTATCGAGCACTATTCCTGCCAAATCGGCACCATGCAGTCATTAGAAAGACGGATGGGATGTATTGACCATCGAAATTGACATGACACGATATGTCACCTGCTTCATCAGCCCTGTCCGAATCAGTCTTCCTAATTCACTTCTTGATGCACGTCCCAACATTTTTGTTCTCATCACACATGACACCTTCAATCTTTCATTCCAGACTCAAAACACACGTTTATTTTTTCACAAATCCTTTCCGCCAGAGGTTGCTGGTACCCTCCGGACTAACTGCACGGATTATCGGACTGTTTGTCGGATTTTTCAAGTTCTACTGCGCGATGCAAGTAGTGCCTTATCGCCTTTCCAGTGACTCCAAAACACGTGACTTTGAATGATCCTGAATCGCCATTTTGCGTTAAATTCTGTTTTGTAATGTTTGGAGCTCTGAAGCCTGGCTTTCGAAGCTTGGCTACTCTTAAACTTGTAATGATTGTCGTCGGCGAACTTTAAACTGAAAAGAACAGTTGCGGCATCGCTCGGTTTCCTTACAACAGCACGGCTTTCCTGTTTTTCCGTTCCTTTCATCGTGAAATGTCTGTTTTATATTAAGATTAAGCTGGCCGCTGGCTATATTCGTAAGTTTTCCGGCGCATCTTAAAATTTTCTAATAAGTTTCGACTTTTAATTTCGCAGATTTATTTTACAGTAGGCCTCTATGCAGTATAAAATGGGCGCGATGCACTAGACCATGGCCGTTGGTGTCTGGCTGAGAGCTAAAGAAACGGAGATCAGCGCCGTCCTAAGAGCCGCGTGTCCGGCAAAAGACTTAACTTACTTACCGACTTACTTTTACAGTATGAAATCGTTCGTCAGATGTAGATGACGTTTGCATGGATCAGCCAGTAAGCCAGCTCAGAGGGCACCTGCTCGGCTGCAGACCCGGATGCTGTCCTGCGGCGCCGGACTGTGTGTGTGCACAGAGGAGACGTTATTCCATTACTTGTAACTGCTTTGACGTCATAGTCGTCCGTCTGTGAGAGACGTCCGATCGACCGGAAGTCGATGGCGCCGTCTAGCTGTCTGGATGTCCCGTTACGGGCCCGTAATGGCGTTGTATATAGGCCGCTAGAGGGCGGCAGGGGCATGTGCGTGCCGCTACGCGCACGACTCGGTCTGCGGGCGCCGGCAATTTTCCGAGTCAAACCGATAACTGTTGATCGATGATGCAACCGCCACGGCAAAACGACGCTGTGTCAAGATGTAGACCCTGCCGGCTTTTGGATCTTGATCCCGTAACCTTGAATTGTAACCTTCTGACCCAAAATACATGGCGTGCACAAATGTCAGGATTAAAGACCTATGCTGAACCACGTTTTAAACCTGTGACGTTAGCAAAGCCACAAGATACAAAGCCAAAGCTTTAAGCCAGACTTAGCACCGTCTGCCATTTTTTCAAAATAAAATTCAACGTAAACCACTGAGATACGTAAACTAAAATTCTACTATTGTCTGCTCGTCACTGAATTTCGTTGCTGGAATAAAATTTTTATTATTTAATAGAGTCTCGTGCCAGAGGGAATTCATTAACAAGAAATGTTTTATTGTGACCGATCTAATTACTCCTCGCGCATTATTTTCTCCTGTACTTTTACCCTACAACAAATACGAATTGGATCGGATGAACCGTTTCAGAGATATGGTCAATGAAAATTATACAACACGGCTCACGGCCGTGATCTTGAATTCGGTCCAACTGGAAGTAGAGACATTTAATCCGTCGGCCCGAAAACCATCCCGATTCGTTGCCGAGATATGGCCATTCGAAATTTTCCAAAATGCGAGGTCGGTCGGTCGTCGGTCCTCAATATAAACATTGTTCTCATGTACTCTTCTTTGCTACGTTAGGAACGTAGCGCGCGAGGGGTAAAAATAGCTAATCGTCGCTGGCATTATGATCTCGGAAAATATTCTTGTTGCAATAGAATTACAAATGTCTGCCTGAAGAAATTGTTACTGCTCTATCAGTTAACTCTTTTAACTTTCATGACTTGATAAACAACGCTTTATACAGGAACTTAAATATAACTGACAATCAGAAATAACTGGAACCGGAAGCAGATTAGTTTCTTAGTTAAATTATTGAAGGTATTTTGGTACTCAAATAATTTTTTTTCACACATGATGTGGACCGTTTATTACTTGATTATTTGTGGGCTTATAAAGTGGTCTATTGTCCTCTGCAGAAAATTCACAAACAACCGCTGAAGAAAATTGCATATCTCGCAACAAGGCCTATAGGTTTCTAGCTCAAGGCCAAAGCCTTGGGTGGCATGGCAAATTTGGCAAGAACCAAGGCCAAGGCCTCGGGCTACAAGGCCAAGGCTTAACGTCCCTGAATTTCCCACAAGTGACATATGGTGAAATATCGGAAATGGAAATGGTCCAGCAATAACTTGGCAAACATCGTTCATCCCACAAGTGCTGGCCGCTTTCGACACCGTTTAAGATCAGCATCATCAACAGACTATTCAATGCCGCGACTGCGTACTAAGTTTGGCGAGCGCGCCTTTTCTCATGCTGGACCTGCTGCATGGAATGCACTCCCAGAGGACACACGCGCCAACCATGATCGCGCAGTTTTTAGGAAACAACTCAAAACTTACTTTTTTACCTTAGCTTTTAATGTTCGTTGACTGCCAGATTGCTTTTATATCGTGTTGGTAACTGTGTAATGCACCTATGTCCATTCTGTAATAGGCGCACTATAAATGTTCTGGATGATGATGATGATGATGATGATGATGATGAGGCAGACGTCAGTAGGATCATTTTAGTTTACACAATACCGCTCCAGTCAGGATAGGCCAAGGAAGCGGGGAGCAGGGGGAGGGGGACACTGTCCCCCCCCCCCAAAAAAAAATATTTTCGGGCAAAAAATCGTGTAAAATTCGGGCACTTTGTTAATTTTTTCGGGCATATGTCATGTAAAATTCGGGAATCTTGTTAATTTTTCGGCCAAATGTCATGTAAAATTCGGGCATTTTGTTAATTTTTCATGCATATATTTTCGGGCAAAAATGTCTTGCCCCCAAAGTTGACTGAGCTCCTACGCTTATGCCAGTCAGTGATGTTAGGAGCGGCCTTGACTTGGCCTTGCAGCCCGTGACCTTGGCCAATTGCCACCCAAGGCCTTGGCCTTGGTCTTGTTGTGCCTGACCTTTGCCTTGTCCTTGGCCTTGTACCTTGTGGTCTTGTTGATGCATCACAGGTGATTTGGACTTAGCTTACAACAGTCTCACTGTAGACCCCAACTGGCTCAGGAGATGTCTCCTCCCCACTCACCCATCGACGTCTTCTATACGACTCATTTCACTGGACAGAGATGCGTAGCCAGAAAAAACTTCCAGAGGAGCAAATATGAGGAAATGGCCGAGAAGAATGATGTATAGATGAGTGAACAAGAAAGGCCAGCTGTCGCTGACAAACCCGCGCGACGCTTGCGAAACGTTTGCACGGTTTATGTAAGAGCAGTGGGGTTGTAAGCTGTATAGCTAGCTTACATACCGATAGCTTGCCTATGGTTTCCTATTACCGTCCCATAGTAACTTTGTGTCTAAAATGCACCGTTTTCGACATATGACGACATATTGGTCGAAAATCGCCGAACAACACTACCCCACCCTCATTTGGCACGTTCCTTTGGGGTGACCCCTTGCGAGTTTTTCGACGACTCATACCTTGCCAGAAACTAGAATCATGGGGCTATCAGACGGTGTACATTTCACGATCCTGCTTTCGCTCTCCTAGGCACAATACCGGCGTGTGACGGACAGACGGACAGACGGACACGTCGCTGTCGCAAAGACCGCGCTAGCATAGCGTCGCGCGGGTAAAAATGAAACGGGGTATCAAACTTTCCTGCCAATTAGACATTTTCAGTATGTTCGGCCGAACAGGGGCCCACAGACCAAACACTGTCGTGCTGTATAGCTTGTATAGGTTTTGTCAATTCTGTATTTACATCATTACATGTAGGCCTGTGACACTGTATTGTGTTGTCCAGTTTTCTCAATTTGTACATCGCGAAGTTGAGATTCAAGTATGCATATTTCAGAATACAGTAGCAAAAATATGTGCTAGCGGAAAGTGGCGATGACTGCCTGCGAATGCAACGAGATAACTGCTGTATTGCAGCTCTCACGCATGGGAAGGCCATCGAATTTTTACCGAACATGGTCCCGTCGAGTTGAAATCCGGCCCGTTTACTGTTTAGAGTATACAGTTAGTTACACGCTGGATTACTCACCTTGCGTGTCGTAGATTTATCTTGCTGCGATGAGTCATCTTTGCGACTGTCATCGAGATTATCATCCGACGATGACGCCATAACTTACGTCACAACAGCTGCCGAATGACGTCGACGTATATGACTTCACTCGCGTCTGGAAACAGTCGCACAAGTTGTCTGGCGAGCAGCTGGGTTCATTCCGACACTCGACAGCGCACTAGCGGATGAAACGCCGGTCGGTCGCCGGACCCGGGACTAGCAGTCCGCAAGGGACGGCAGTTTCCCTCCGCAGTGGGACAATCGGGACTTACGCAGCCGCGTTGATGCTAGAAAACCAGCTCTTTACGACGAGAGCCTGTCCGATACGTAGTTACAACCAGAAAACTGATTAAACCAGTTAAATGACCAGCGAAGCAAAAACACCAGTTGGCGAGTTGATCGGCTGACTGCTAGACAGCAAGGACCAGGCGTTGCTCGGCTAGGGGGACTGGGTTTCGTCTGGAGCTTGCTGTTTAGCAGCCACTCGTTCCCCGATCAATGGAGGAATGGATCTCGCCCGGGACCGTGGATGGCGCCGGTGCAGGCAGCACGCCCCCGGCTGGCTGCTGCGGCTGCTGTGCTGCGGCGCCTGCGAGCGAGGTCTATAAGGCGGGAAGTGGCGCCGGGCGGGCGACCACCTCGACACTGCAGCAGCCGATCGATAACTTCACGGCGGCAGCGACGGCCACGGTGATGAGTCAGGCCGAGTTCACTAGAGGGCAGTAGTGATGACTGATAGGCCGATCACCGCACTATTCATCAGTATCAATTAACCCATTTCAGCGGTGTGGAAACTGCTAAAATTTCACCCACTGGCCAAAACTGCGGATACACTATTTTTCTTATAAAATGAAATTCACTGCGATTTTTCTCACTGTAAGTATCTATAAAATATAGCTCATTTTTAAGCAAGAGTATAATTAATCTACACAAAAAGTAAATAAATCATACTTCATCTGTTAAATTATAATTTTAGAGAAATTAATGACATTACAAAGTTTATCCTCAATTTCGGTCACTAGTAGAATTCACGCGAATAACGCCCTGATATTGGAACTGTGGCTAATAATAAACACAGAGATGGAACAGTTACAGCGTCTGCATTCAATGCGTCGAAATACCGGTAATTGATTGTAAATAATTGTCATTAGGGCTATAACGCATTTATGGACGGTAACATTGTTTCAGTGTATATTGTCTTACGTGCAACGCAGTATATATTGTTATTAGTTATTACACTAAAAGTTTAGGTTGCTTATTTTCGGCCTAATAGCCTATAACTCATAGAACAGCAAAACATATACAAATATTTTGATAATTTATACATCGAAGATGGGATCTAGGGGAAATGTTCAATACTTTAATATATATCCAGATGTATCTGATGTAACAAGGGCCAAAGTAAAGTAATTTGGCATTAGGCGGCATCGCTGCGAAATGGGGGATTCCGACCCCCAAATCTCCCCTTCCTGTAGGGGCAGTGCCCTTGTCTAATACAGTGTTACCAACTTATACTTGGGACCACACGAGTGTCCCTGCCAAATGGTATCTCATTCCATCTAACGACTTTAGCAGGGTGCACGAGTGTGACAGACGACATACATACAAACAGACAGACGTACAGACCACAGACTAAGGTAACATGTTACACAGGTTAATCGTTCTCAGCGATACCGTCTAACAACTCTGCCATAAGGGGCAGTATGCTAATTATCATCCTGGCCACATGCATTTATCTGACCTAAAAGGGTTAACAGTTTACAACGAGGCCTATGGATCACGGACCACCCACGATGCAAGTGAATTGACCTAGTTCATCGAGCTCGATGTTGTAATCCTTCATCCAGAGACACTATCAGCATAAGGCGAATCAAATCAGCGTCACTAGCAATGAAAGACCACGTCAATGGAACAGGGCGAATTTTGATCCCACACAGAATCGAATTGCAATATGCTTAGACTATATACAGTGTGCGGCAAAAAAAATTCCAAGTGGTTGCTTAGAAAATGGCAAAACAACTTTAGGGGATACTTTTTTGCCGCACACTGTATGTGCTTAAGCAATGGACTCTGCGAAATCTACTTCTATCAGTCGCTGAGACAATGATAGTACTAAAACAACAGTAATGTTCGCGTTCAATGGTGTCGGAGTAAGTTGGGTTCCTAGCCACTTCAATGTCTGTTTGTCTGTCTTTATTCGTTCAAAAGTACATGCTTTATTACATACCATTCCCTCCAAATAAACGGTGTTTACGCGTTTTCGAAAACTGGTTTTTGGAAATCAGGTTGAGCAGAACAGGTGCTACGTTCAACCGTACTGGTACGCCACTAAGGTAAGGTATGAGAAGGTAAAAGAAGCTGATAATTCGTAACATTTTTTTCGGCCAGACTACGTCACGATTTAAACCCAGAAACCGTTCAGGCACATAGCGCATACTGTGAGCGTTACTGCTGACTTTTGCTGAGCGACTAGAATAGGTCAAAAGAAAGCTGTCACATTATCAGAAAATCAACATCCGCTTGGCGCCGCTTTGTCACATATGCACATATGCAGCTGTTAAAATTGCTGAAATATACCGTACGTTCATCTCCTCGGATGAATTTCGGCAAGTTCTTGATACGCTGAAAGTCGCTAGGCAAGCATTTCTGAAATAGTTCGTACTGACTCTATGATAAGACAAGTTTTAACGCAGTTGCACCCACGCAGACTTGCCATTGCCGAATCAAATAGTCTAGAAGAAACTGAATGAAGTCTAATGTTTGTATCTACAGCGGAAACAAAAGGCCGACCCAGAAGGAACGGACAGATAACGTTATACAAAAGAAAAAATATGATGAAGCTAAGAGATTGGCTAAGGACATGGACATTTGGAGAAAGACGACACACCAACCTTCTGATCGACACAGAAGATGGCACATGATGATGAAAGCTTGATGCGGCGCAGTACATCATCAAAGTGAGCAAGATAGATCGTGTTGACCGGCGACGAACGACTAATAAGAAGCTGAAAATCGAATCACAAGCCGCTAGGACCGTCTTTAAACAGGACGCTGTCATAAGCCGTATGGAAATGCATGATCGGGACACGTGGAGACCGAAGAGATCACAGGCCGGCGACGCAGGAGCAGAACAAGCAAATGAAATACCAAATTCAATAATTAAATCATCTCATATATAAAATAAACAAACGTCGAGGGCTCAAACGTAAAATGCTTACAGTGTCTTTTACACGTTAAACAATCGTGCCGATTGCAGTCGGTATTTTCTCTAGTGGTACGTCATTTTCCGGTGTCATTTTCTATAGTCCTGCATTATCAGTGCCCGGCCGGATTTATACGACGGCCAAGCCTTAAGCAATATGAAAGCTGGAGAGGTCTGTAGAGGCAACAGTAATCTTCTACCAGGGTGCTCCAACACTCAGCTGTCCTGTCCAAAGTAGTAACCACCGTCAACGTTCGAGGATCAGCGTGTCGGCATGGACGCTGGAAAGTCATCAACAGCCGGCGGTTTACGACGACCACGTGACCCGCATCGGCGTAACGACGACGATACATATCGTCTGATGGAATACGACCACACACATGTTACGTTTGTCGTTACTCTACAGTCCGGTGAGTCTGGACCTCGGGCATCGACGGGCAACATCCGACCCGCGATGTACAAAAGAAAACGACAAACAAAAAATACTTATACATCTGAATCTGTGCGAAGTGCAGATAAAATTCCGACGACAAATCTAAGTATAGGTAGAAAATAGTGTTGACAAAATGAGTACAACACCGACCGACAACTGGAAATATCGATATGGCCCCAAAAACAGGAAATAATTACATCTCTGGAACTGTGATAGATAGCGTCGAAATTTCAACGCCAAATTCTAAATTTTCGATGATGACGAGCTCCATAAAAGATTAGCCAAATGATTGCGACAACGATAGACTACCAAACATTGCAAGATTAGGGCCTAAAACGTCTATATTGACATTTCCGGTTGTCCGTCGTTGTCCAATCGCTCGGGGTCAGTTTCTTCGCGTCGGGCGTGGTCGAAAACCTCAGATTTGCTGTTGGAATTGTCATCCTATCTGTCATAGTTCCAGAGATGTATTTCCGGTTTTGGGGCCACATTGCCATTTCCGGTTGTCTGTCATTGCCCGATTGTCGCAATCACTTGGCAAAACTTTATTCTGGCTCGCCATGGTCGAATTTCTGGACTTGCCGTTGGAATTTCGACGCTATCTGTTGTAGTTCCAGTGGTATAGCTATTTCCGGTTTTCGTGGCTATATCGATATTTGTGGTTGTTTTTCGATGTTATAGTCACTTGTTGACACTTTCTGCGAGCTCGCCGTTGTCAAAAACCCCAGGTTTGCCGTCGCAATTGTAGTGATATCTGTCATACTGTCAGCTATTTCCGGTGGTCCGTCAATGTCGCATTTATTTGTGGACACTTTCTTTGAGTCTGGCGTGGTCGAAAACTTTGTTTACCGCGCTGGAATTACAGTAATACTTACTTCAGATTTATTGGCCTGCATGAGTCAATGACTATGACTATGTGCTCTAGATGATGACCTATTACTACTTCCGGTTTTGTCCGTCATCTTGAAAATGTACATATACGGTAGTATACCCCTGCCTAGTCACCTTATCATTTTGCCTCTAACATTCAAAAATATTACATATGTGAAGTTTATATCTTTGCTTCATAGGCGTACAATGGTGGTAGTAGCAAAACCAGTCACGTGCACATTAGATCCAAACCGGCCACGTAAACCGGAAGTAGATATAATGATATACTCAGTTCTGTCGAAAAGCCCAAAGGGTATGTTACAATGTCACAAAAATAGCTATCTCATTCCATGGCTTACTATGCGATTTTCGACAGAAACCGTACTGGGTGGTCATCCCCCTCGTTGCCGGGATAAGGGTTAATCGTAGAAGTTCATCAAAAAAGCGACACCACCCCTATTCCACCCGAATTTTAGGGGTGTTCCCTTTGGATTAGATTGCCGATATTGTGGCTCCGAGGAGCGAAGACCCTAAGCTAATTATTCGTGTAATTAATTTGGAACTAGTCCAACCTACCGGGTTGTCCAAAAAAGCAGTAGTGTGTTTTGCTGGGTAGGGGGTTATAGAATAATGGTGAGGTGGCAGGCGTAATTTTACTTTTATGCGTCATACATTTCTTGTTGTAACAGTAAAAACTGATTAAAATTGGTGTAGATTTACGGAAGTTATCGCAAAATTAAAACCGGGGTTCCGCTTTTTTGGACCACCCTGTATACGCACACGGTACGTCAACGTTACAGACAGACGGACGGACGACTTACGATAGCAATACCGCGCTTTGCACTACGTGCATCGCGCGGTAAAAACGTTTGTGTTTGTTTGTTAAAGTTACTGTCACTGATACCCGACAACCCGAGATGTTGGTCCCATAGACTGTTCCCAAAAAGGGATAAGGTTATAGCTCATGGTAGACTGTAGCTTATGGTTTGATACGCCTAGAAATGATACGATTATTATTGCTGCTATTAGGATTATACCAAAGAAGGCAGTGGATCACTCGAATTGACCCAGGACCTATATGACCCATGACCCATAGCCCATGGGTCAGAGATAATGGCATTTTTATTTTTATCATTTTCATACTGAAAGACATGCTAAAACAATGTCATCTTTAGTTTACATCTACCAAGCATAAATAGCATGCACACACTGGTACACTTAGTCGTGTAAAATGAAAACAAAATAGTTGCCGTCAAAAGTACAAAACTACCGCTACTTTGAAGTACCACAGATCTACTAGTCCTAAATTTGGCCAATTTTGCTCAGTAAGGTTATCAGATCATCAGATATTTTGTTACCTTTGATAACAGCTCCCGAATAGTTTGATGATGATGCGATATATCTGCCGAGTGTTGAAAAATCAAGTCTTGTAAGAAACTGATGGGTCATGGGTCAACGCCGACTCACACATGATCCACAACCCATGACCCATCACCATGTTCTAACTATTCCCAGTTTAGCTGTCAAGCATTTGCGTAAACATCATAACGCAGAAGACAATGTCATGTCGTTGACTGCAACATTTATTCGTTTACTTGAGATTGCTGTGTACATGCTGTAGGCCTTTCAAAATGTATCATTCTAACCGAAGCTCTCCTAGTATTGCAGAGAGACTGGGTGGCGGCGCGAGGGTTTTTGCCGCCCGGGGCAAACGTCTGTGTTGCCGCCCCCTCTAGTCAGATCGGCAATTGATATTCTTATGGGTACAACGATGGCATTGGTGTGGACTGTGCAACTGCCAAAAAAGAAAACTGCTGCTCACACTTTCTGCACGTGACGTGTGTCCTGCAT
>Ga0209679_1001141_pt1 | contig 10934 bp, 6 predicted proteins | sample WorMetHEROISLAND_4_FD_187408 | JGI IMG/M metagenome (GOLD analysis project Ga0209679, IMG submission 187408) | Marine gutless worms symbiont microbial communities from Max Planck institute for Marine Microbiology, Germany - Olavius sp. 2 HERON... ...
CTTGAGTGACCCCTGACCCGGGTTTCAAGGTCACGGTAGTTTTAAAAGGCGAGTATCTCCAAAGTGACGCATTTTACAGATAGTTACTATATAGGACGTAATAGGACAACATAGGCAAGCTATCGATAGGCAACTTAGCTATACAGCTTACAACCCCACTGCTACTACGTAAACCGTGCAAACTTTTCGCAAGCATCGCGCGGGTTTGTCAGCGACAGCTGAGCTTTCTTGTTGGACCTGGAAGGCGGGTCCCAAAACGCTACTCTAGTGTTCTTGTTGTTGGAATCAGTTCTCCAAAAATCCCTAAGGCTTTCTTAATACGCAGCGCAGCGCAACGAAACTTTGCACACACATTCGTGCTCATATTCTCTACAGATCTACAGTCTCAGATTTTTAAATTAATTTCTAATTAATGAGTAATTATCAAAGTTTGTTTCATGTTATCGATTTAAAACTTGACATGAACCTTCACTAGTACACTGCCAGGCCAGGCCACATCGGAGCAGCGTGTGTAGCACAGCGGCCTGCTGCATGCTGCATTGTGTAGTGATGAATATTTATGCACAGGCGGCAGGCGGGGCTTACCGTACACATATACTACAGTAATTAAGCAAGTGGGTGCCTTCCGGGTCCACACAGTACCTTTCGTACTTGTTACAAACCAGATGCCGTTCATGCTGACAAATAACGCAGTCAAAGGACAGCAGTCATGGCTAATATCACATACAAGAATTGACAAAATTCCGTTGTCGCAGTAACGTTATCATAAACGCCAAACTTGGCCGTGTTCTCACAAGAAATATGACGACAGCAGGTACCTGTTTATTCAAGTTCAGCATCGCACAGACCATCTCGCGCGAATACGGCTGCTCCAACACATAGCGTAGCAAACCAGGTTTCGGCTCCAGCAGATCCTGTGATCATAACGCAAACTACAGATGACACCACCCAAACACTTGGTGACCAATGTCTACTATTACTTTTGTTGCTAACTGGCCAATTTTTTCTGGAGATACTCAGGTTAGGCTAAGACCCCTAAAAGAACTTTTGGAAACCGTTGCACGAGGACATTTTATAGGGTGTACTGTATGCTCTTCCTGTGACGCAACCAACAGTGTTAAAGCATACAGAAGTTACGTAAGTACTCAAAGTAACTAGAAATTAGAACTCAACACAGCACCAAGCTCTGTATGCGTCTGTTTGCTGGGCCCCTGGTTATGCTGTGACCTTGACTTTTGACCCCCAAAAATTGAAGCTTTCATCCTTGTCCCAAAATCCCCCATTGCAGAAAGTCTGGTGAAATTCAGTTCAGTAATTCTCAAGATGTCACATTAACAAGGCCAAAAAGAGCACTTTCCAGCACGTTGAACCCTAAGTGACCTTCAACTTTGACCTTCTGATCCCAAAGCTTGAAGCGTTTATCCTTGTCCCAAAATGGCAAAGTTTGGTGAAAATACATCCAAAACTTTTCAAAATATTGCGTTAACAAAGTTCAGGACACATAGACAGACACACACACTAATGAACAGCCAGAAAACATAATGCTTAGCCGCACTACGTTGGCAGAGGCATAAAAAGGACTGAGTGTGGCAATGGAGTAACCCTAAACTTAAACCCTCTTTTGCCAACCCCCAAATTCTGTTGAAAATGAAATTGGGCTCCCAGAATGTAGCTCCCTTCACCCTGTGCTAACGCTCACACTTACAATCACATGTGGGCCACGTCTCACACTTTATTTTCCTATGAGAATCTCGGTTCTACGGCTTGGGAGTTCTCGCGAAAGTGTGATGATGAGATGCGAGAATTCTACGCTAGCCACAATCTGTCAACTCTTTCTCATTAATGGCACTGACGTCACCATTTTGTAGCAGCTCGCAACTTCTACGATGCGAGATGAACATTCTACGCTAGCAGCTACGAGAATCTCATAGAAAATAGTGCTAGACACGCCTCTGGTTTTTGCGTAAAACAGGAAAAATTTTCCAGAGCAAATCCAGTTTAGGTCGGGCCCCAAGGCTGGGAATTCTGAGGATTGTCTTATCAGGTTTTTTACAGGTCAGACGCCATTCCTGTCAGCAAACCAACAGATCAAAGAACAAACAAAGAAACTTATTCGATCATCAGTCAACGTAATCACAGTTCTAATGCCAAGCTCAGAAAAAAACAGTGAATGTATTATTTACATCACTCTCACAATGTCTTATTTCCTTAATTTCAAAATAAATTCCAACTTAATGAGACCGTGTATTGTATATCCTGTATCCTGCAAAACGAGTGCCTTTCAACCATTATCACTGCATCTGGTTGGAACAGACAACAGGATATACCTTGTCATAAGGCAGCGGTCCATTCAGAGTGAACCTCAACGTCAACGTATTCAGACGCCAAACATTTGACGAACAGTTGGAATGGCCGACAGCAGGCAGAAGCTCGTTTCTTCCTATTAAATAATATACATAAATGAAACTACTACAAAATGTGGAATAAATGCCGCTACTGCTGTGCTACTACTATTACTGCTAGAGTTGTAGTACTTGGTACTTGTACTTGAACTCGAGTTGTACTCGAGAACAAGATCTAAGTACTTGTACTCGTACTCGTACTCGAGACTTGAGTACTTGTTGACAGCAAAATTTGTTTTTGTTTGTTTGTACTTACTGTTATAAACAACAAGTCTTTGAAACAATATTGAATACTGATCACCTACCAGTAGATTTACATTTCAGGTATAGGCTACGCCTGAGCCCACTACCTTCAGTGCAGTTCAGTCTTTATACCTAAGTACTTGTACTTGTACTTATACTTGAGATTTGAGTACTTGATACAGCTCTAATTACTGCTGTTAGTACTACCACAATATACACACTCAGTTTTTGTGTAACCGGTCCATTTTTCAGCAGTTACTCCAGGTCAGGCCTGGGTGTGGTTCATCGGTATAAGTGGTCTAGTGGTTTGAGTATCGGATTCGTAACTTTCGGGTTGCGGTTTGAATCCCACTGCGGGTCATTTGCAAGCAACCTTGAGCAAGTTACCAATCTAATGTGTGCTCAGGTCAACTCAGCCTCCTACCCTCAGCGGGACAGGAAAAGAGTAGTAGCATACGGGCTACAGGGTGAAGGCCTTGTAGTGGTATGTCTGCATGCTGCACTGCAGATCCAATCGTTCGCTAGCAACAACGGGCAATTGATGGCCGCATAATGCACTGCGGTATCATTAGCTCATTCTAATCAGCTGTGAATTCTGAGATTGTAAAAGTGCTCCTGGCCCTGTCATTGTGTAAGAGCATATAAATAGGTATAAATGTATTAGTAAAATAATGTCTTTTTCATTCATATTTGCAGTAAGTAGGTATTAACTTGGTATATATTGTCTCTAGTATTATAAGCTGATGCTAAAGGAGAATGAAAATTTAAATTTAGACTACAGTTCGATGTAGTCACTTCATTGACGTGTACAATGCTTACCACTTAGCCAAACTGCCATTACAAGCACTACACACATAATGCAAACACGCACAGAGTGAATATCAAGCAGGAGACCTGCTATAGAAACCATCTTTGCAGCCGGGCGAAATGTCTGCACAAACTCCGCTAGCAGCTGGCCGAGCTTCTGCACACAAAAACAAATTTACAGTTCATCTTCAAAAAAAATAGCAACACGAACATCAATCAAAACATGACCCATCTAAACATCTCCATGTAAATAACAACATATGCCACAGTGAATGATCGCAAGATTGGTAAGTAAAACTTCACTCAGCAATTAAATGCATGCATGAAAGCTGACAACGGTCACTTTGAGCATCGGAGAATTGTTTATTTTGTTCAAATCACGCCGGACTTTTTGCAAACATTCCGTGAACGTCAGAAATGACTACGTGGTCACCCAAGAAATTTAACAACTTCGTCATAATTAAAAATAATACAAATGCTGCTTAGTAATTTTACGTGATTATGAATGAGTAATAAATGTCTGAAATCTCATGTAAAAATTCTAAACGGTTGCTAAGAAAATGGCAGAAAAACTTTAGGAGATACTTTTTTGCTGCACACTGTATATCGTGTATCCTGCAAATAAGTGCCGTTCAACCGCAATATTTCTTCAGTTCTTTGATGTGGCTGGCTGAGAAACAGGAAGGGCATCTGGCCTTAAAACATTATAGACCAACAAAACTTAGCACAAATTGTTAACAGACTCATGGGTTTTGACTAGTTATGTATTTCACAGCTTCAAAGTGACTGAAAAATATTACATAACCAGAAGCACTCAGAGTTCAAACCCCATCAATGATTGTGATGTTTTATTCCTGGCTGTCTATAGCAACTGCAATAGTAAATAATCTTTTTAAAAATTGCTGGAACGTTGGGCCTTGTTCTCTGGGCCACATTCCACCTCTCCAAAAAATTTCATCCAAAAAATCGGCCGGTTTCCATCAAACTTTCCCACACGACAGAAAGTGAGTGTAAACTGGGTCAGAAATTTGGGTCCCTCCCCTTAAAATATGGGGCCCAAAAACATGAAAATTTGGATTGGATCCGTTTTTGCACAACTTTCCAACTTGATGGCAAATAACTTCAGAATGGAACGAGATATCGTCAACTGGAAATGTGTGCCAAAAACAAACAAAAGACACTCGATAAAAACTGACATAAAATAGTCCGAAAAGAATACCATTGCAAACCAGATGATAAAAATACACAGACATACCCAATGTGGAGCTGGGCGGTCATCAGCAAACAACTTTGTAATTTCGTTGACTGCGAAATAACTCGGCAATAGACAGACGTTCCTGTCCAAGATGTAATAAAGAACCTGCGCGAAAATACATCACAAACAGTTCAGGCTGCTGCGCAACATGGACAGAAGACCAGCCACAATAAACTTATCTGGATAATCATAATCATAATCATAAATTAAAGTGTATACTGCAAGCATCGCAGTCACTGAACAAAGAAACTAAACGACAGGAAAAGAGAGAGAGAACAGATAGGTTTTAAGTGAGGATTTGAATGTTAGCAGTGTTCTCGACGACGTGACTTCCGGCGGAAGAGAGTTCCATATCCGAGATGCAGCTGCCGGAAAAGCACGATACCAATGGTACGGAGGCATGTCGAAGGAACTATGACGACCGATGTCAATGATGAGCGAAGACAACAATATAATATGTACTCATAAAATGCACGAAGAGAAAAGCAATTTTAACACATACGTACATAAAATAGATTACCTGTCCAAAATCACAGTAAGTAAAACTGAGTAAAACTCACATTATAAATAGCATCAATAGCAGTGATAGTGCATGTGTTGTTGATGGCAGGAATTGACTTTACATGTCCAAGATCACAGTAAGTAAAACTGAGTAAAACTCACATTATAAATAGCATCAATAGCAGTGATAGTGCACGTGTTGTCGATGGCAGGAATTGACTGAGATTTCTCAAACAACAAACGCAACAGATCTCGACACCCCTACAATACAGCATAAATGAAAGCTTGAAAATGAGGACGTAAACTTTACACTCGACATCTATATAAAGTACCATGCTCCACAAAGATGCAGACCTCACAATGTTATTTCATGTAAATCCGTGTAGTTATTCACTTTATATGATGAGCAAAATTGACACATGTACACTGCATATACAAACTGTGGCTGCACAGCACAAGTAACTGTTTACAGCTAATTGGCAGATCTGTTTACATCATTTGGTTAAAGGTACCTAGTGGTCTGCAAAAAACCTCTGTAGATTAGCATGGCATCATTTACTACAGGCTGAATGCTCTTCATGATGCCCAACCAACAGCGTCAAACACCAAAGGTAAATATCTCGGCACAACATTTAGGTCGTTTCATTATTATGTAAAGGTTGTTCACAGTAGTAGTAGTGATGGCAATTGCCTTTCAGTGCTCTGGCACTTCAGGCTGAGAGACAGGAAATGCATCCGACATGTAACATCTCCGGAAAGTTTGCATTTGCACTACACAGGTTGGCTGATTTAAATCACTGATTTAAATCAATTGATTTTTTTAAATCAAGTGGTTTAAATCATACTTATTTTTGCGTTTTTCAGTTTATAATATGCTGTAAAGCATCACACATATAGCCAAAGTAATGAAACTTTTGATTAATTGTCGCTTACTTACTTTTTGCTCAGCAAGAGTATAACCGGAAATAGCAGAAGCATGGCGGCCATGTTGTTTATGTGACTGAGCAGACAGACCAGTTTCAGAAATTTGGTGAAACCTTGGCACGAAAATACGAATTTTAAAAAAAAATCAAAATCTGATTTAAATAAAAAAATCTGATTTTTTCCAACCCTGGCACTACATTGCCTAACTTGGAGTAACTATGGAAAAATTGGCAAGTTATAACAGAAATCAAAATGCTGCTGCTGCTGCTGCTGCTACTGAGTGTACTACTAAGCAGTATTACTATGATCAAACCTTATAGTCAACGCCACCAATGATACGTCGGACAAGGGACAACGTCATACACCACAACTCGGAATTCTGATAAGACAGCTTATCACTTGATAACAGTACTTCACAGATCAGTCTGCAGACACATTCACCAGCAGGCGACACATAAATACATTTAAGTAAAGGATCTCCAAAAGTCAATAATAAATAATAACTGGTAACACTTATAAAAGTAGCCTTCATACAAAAACGACAATAACTGAAATAAAAGTGACATGTGGTAACAGTAAAAATGTGTAGTCTCCAATGATATATGCATGCATCATGCCTTGGAGATTCCAGGCTCTTCTCCACCAGCGTCTCCAATACATTGAGAAGAAGCTGCGATTCTGTTTTTGAGCATGGCCGTGTGTACAATTTCAGCACGTATCCTCTCAATACAAAGTCACGAACATCCTGTGAACAGCCAAAAAAATTCAAAGCAATAAAAAACTCGTTTACTTAGGTACCCCATGTAGACAGTGGTAGTTGGTACAACTAGAATCAAAATTGGTGTCTGTTTGTTCAGAATTAATCCAAACTGCTGCTATAATTGTGAATCGTCTAATCCATGGATCATTTCACTAGACAAGGGTCACAGGCTATAGTCCATTCATAACTGGCAGTGAACTGATAGTTACAGGTCATTAGTCCGAAGGGTCACTGGTCCGACATTTACGTCGAGTGTAACGATCAAGTGAACATTGTCACATGATAGATGTAATCGGTGATTCAGTCATGCAATCACAGCATGTGCCAACCCTAACCCTAAACCCTAAACCTGTGACCCTTTGGACCTGTTACCCTTTGGATTAGTGAACTGTCCCCGAACTGGTAGGCTTACTCTGAGGTTCAGTGGACACTCGGCCCTGTTCTACATTCACCAAATCAACCACGCAACTCTGTCAATAACTTGAAGACAGCATGAAAACAGCACCATAAACATTGTTCTTAGTCTTATTATCATCATTATCATCAGCGAATACTGTCTGTTAATCACCACACACAGCATATAAGTTTATTTTAGAACAGCTAATAACCACTTCAGTAACATGCTCTCAAATAGAAATTATGATAAAATATGTACACAAAGTAAATGTCACTTGACTGAAATTATTACTAACTGCAAAAATTATAACTAACTGCAATTGTCAATCAATAATTAATACAACTGAGAGAACAGTAAGGAAATGATGGGCAACTGCTACCGGTGCTTGTGGCAAACTTTGCCAGAACTTCACAATGTTATGCAGCTTAGAGTCGGTGCTCTGTTTAATAGCTTCTGGTGTACGAACAATAAATCCAGCAAAAGCACGCTCAATGCTCTCAGATTTCTACAACGTTATCACACAGCTAACAGAAAAGCTCCTCTTAGAGACTTTTAGACTAGAATAATGTATACAATACAAGAAGACGATGTATTATGTATGTTCAAAAAACTGACAGGTAGCCAGATTAATCTACCACACACATAGCTGAAACATAAGATTTAATGGAAAGGAACCAAAAAATAACAAGAACTGGCACAAAATACAGTATATACAGATAAACACAATAGTAATGTTCCATTGTTCCCTCATTAGGGTTAGAACAACAGCAAGAGGAGCTGAGCTCCAACACCCCAAGGGGTGTGCATATTTTTAAGAAGCCATGTTAGAAGAGTACCAAAATCAGCCTATTTACGAGTAGGCAAACCACCCAGTACCCAATACACAATAGTACTGGCCTCTAGCCATACCAATACCCAGTACCAATACCAATACCAGTGTGTGACGAACCAGTGTATTGACGGTAAGTTCGAAACTGTTCCAGTCAACAGACTAGATGTACTACACAGTTGCATGCACTATCAAGAGTGTAATGTAAACATTATTTAATTATTTAACTGAATTTAATTTAATGCAAAGTGTCAACATCAGCAAACTAAATAGCCTACATACTACGAAACGTTATGATAAATTTTTATTGAAACTGTCTACTACGAACAATGCGTACTGTGCGGTTTTCGCTTGAACTTTGCTGACGCTATTCGTGTACTGTTAATGTTTATTTTAGTTAGTTAAGTTTTTTCCTTCTTTCTCATCTATCGTTTGCGACGAATAAAGATTTTCATAGTCAGTCACATGCACTACGAACGTCAGTTAAACATATTTCAGATTGTGATTAATAAACAGCAGCATATCAGCGTGATGCCCAGGCAAACGATACTGGTACTGGTATCGGTATCATTTGAAGTTTTGAACCCTATTTATGACAACAGTTGCAATGAATCTTAGATTCTGCCGTTCTAGATTTCTTATTATTTAATATTCTACGGAACATTTTGTAATTCGAAGGGTAATTCTCCTATATATCTGTAAGGAATTTAGCAAACGTGTCAGCGAGTGAACTTTGGCCGAACAATTTGGCCAAGGGTTTGGCAATTTTTACTTGTATCGTAACGGTAGGATGTAGTAATACATCCTACATACAAATAAAATTTGCCGATGTAGGCCTATTGTGTGACGTTCTTGGTTATATAATGCATTTGCTGTTTGATCATAATTAACAAATAATTTATAAGTACAGAAAATAGTAATTTACTAGAATATCAATATCGTAAAAGTTGTAATGCACGCGCAAAAAACAACACCAAATGTTGCCGAAGTTCGGCCGAATAGTAAAATATTGCCCACGAAAGCCGAGCCGAACCTTCGGCCGAAACAAACTTTGGCCCATCTCTAGACCAAAGTAAGCAGGGTCGGGCACAGGTAAAATGCGTATGGTGCGTCCACCTGCGTCCGGTGCATCTAGTATGGTTAGAGATGGGTTAGGATTAGGGATAGCTTCTCTGACATGGTTACAGTCATGGTGAGTGTCAGAGGAGGGTTTGGGTTGGTTAGAGTTGGTTAGGATTATGGTTAGAGATGTTACGAGACACAGACGCACCGGACGCCTATGCGTACGCTGCGTATGATGAATCTAGTGCAATTTGGGTTAGCGATAGTGATAGTGTAAGAGACAGGGTTAAGTTCACGTCAGTGGTTTTGGTTACACTAAGGGTTAGGTTCAGAGACGTTAGCAGGCATAGACGTACCACACGCAGGCGGACGCACCAGACGCATTTTACCCGTACCCAGCAGGGTCAAAGTTAACCAACTATATATGCAGAGAAAACACGAGCGTCGTACCAGTAAATCGGCGACGATATCCTGTATTTTGCTCTCTATTTGTATTTTTGCTTCAACCGACAACTGATCCATATTATGCAATTTGTTAATCGTCTAATATTACATTGTTTACATTTTCCACCGGCAACAAAGAAACTTAAATTGGTGAGGAGCCAGTCTAATATTTTTCGAAGTGACTATTCATCCGGCAGCCGGAAGAATAATCGCCATCTTCGGTTCTTCGGTTCTTCGGTAAGTATCCGGCGATGGACATATGTCCGTTACTGCCGGAGTGTCATGGCTCAGAAATTATTTTCGACCGGTCCAGGAGGTTTTAAGATGGCAAAACGAAAAGAAACAACAATCTGGCTGCCGTAATTGTAGGCTTGTAGCCTACGGAATATTTTTCTGGCTAACGATTTGAACGAAAACGAGCATAGTCAACGAATGTTTAAAAAGATAAATCTGTTGTATGTTATTTTTTGCCTTGCCTTATAGCCGTTCTGGATCCGAATGTAAACTGTGAAACGTCTTTCTCCATTCAGATCTGTTCACTTTCCAGATTGCATCTTCAAGTTTCAGTCCAGTCCATCAAGTGACAGGTTACAAATGCTAAGTAAAGTCTAACAGCTTTGGAGACACGGAGATTTAGGGATGATCTTACTGGAGTGTTAATTTTTACTTCTTTCATCGTCATCATTTTTGTCATTTATATGGGGGCAAAAAATGTTTGTTATTGTAACAGTCTAACAGTCAGGACTACAGGCTGCAGGAGGAGGAAGGGCAAAGAGCCTAAAATAACTTTTTGCCCCCAGAAATTTCTGTTATTTTTTAAGACAAACAGAACGCAAGACCAGAGGCTGATAGCAGAGACAAGACAACAGATGTGAAATAGATGTGACATTGTGATAGGCACAGCCAGGGGATGCAACATTGCAGACGCAACCCCAGTCAAATGTCTTAAGTTTATCAAATTGTCGTTTGAAATAACAAAAAAATTAGAGCTGTCGAGCGATTAATTTTTTTAATAGCATTAATTGTGCGATTAATTATTTTAATCGCGTGTTAACGTGTTAATTAACGCATCAGTTCGACAGGTCTAGTTTATGTTGTAGGTTGCCGTCAGTGAACGACTACACGACTTGCTGTTCACGACTCATCTACAAGATGCAACCACTGTCGAACTTGCCATCAAACAATGATGCACAACTGAAAAATTAACCGACATTTGTTGTTAATAATTAATTGAATATTATTCGATCGTCAAATAACCGCAGTTCAATTGCATACTGGAACTCCTGCTTCATAGAATTTATGTATGTGCG
>Ga0209679_1001142_pt1 | contig 10931 bp, 6 predicted proteins | sample WorMetHEROISLAND_4_FD_187408 | JGI IMG/M metagenome (GOLD analysis project Ga0209679, IMG submission 187408) | Marine gutless worms symbiont microbial communities from Max Planck institute for Marine Microbiology, Germany - Olavius sp. 2 HERON... ...
GCGAAATCTCGTAGCAGCTCGCGACTTCTACGATGCGAGACGAACATTCTACGCTAGCAGCTACGAGAATCTCGTAGAAAAAAAAGTGCGAGACACGCCTCTGAATTGATGTGGTAAGCTTGTTGTGTTCTTGTGTAGCTCTGGTATGTGACAACAGTGAAGGCCAACTGCACGAGGCGAGACGTCGCTGCATTCTTGACTTCGACATGTTTCATCATCTTGTTGCTCTGTGTTTCTCGCTGCCAGCTCTCTATGCTGACGATAATTCTACTGACGAACAGCTGCTTGTAGCTACTGGCCGACTCAATGATCTCCATGCGCTACAGCTCGTCTTTACTGCCCATATTGTCCAGCTTTTACTTACAGCTCATGTCAACCTTAAGTCGGAAGGTATCTGTCTGCTTTTTTGGACTTTTTATGTCTTTCACAAAACAGAAAGAAATAATCATTTGTCACCTTTTGCCTGGCTAACAGAAATGCATCTGGCGTGCGAAAAGTCTTGATTCAACAGTTCTCAGGAGTTCACCTTTGAATAGTTCTGGGGAAATTGGCTGGTTAAACAAACGTCAACAAAAGTAGTAGATATTTTGTGTTTTGGGAGAGCAGCCATTGCTGGTTGCCAAGCTTTGTACTAGTTTTGCCCGGTGAACATAATTATATACCAGACTTTCACTGCTAAATTCGTGTTAATGCATGTCCATTTTTGTTTAATTGATGACGTTTTCTTTAATGAATTGCAGTATTTTATCAGTGAAAATTATAATTTTGTACTGTTACTGTTTTCGTACTTGTCTACAATGTATGCACAGATGCGTGCACACAGACACATTCAATTTTTGTCTAACTGGCCTACTTACCTGTCGTTAAGCCAGGTAAGGCCCGGTACCCAAACGAGAATCTCTTGGGATTGATGCAGCAGGGTTTATTACAATCAAGATGCCCATCTTGTCACCCAACCAGCAGCATCATAGTACTGTACATACAGTTAATAAAGATGTTTAGCATGTCTACTACCTGATTTTGCTAGAAATATATAAAGGTGAGAACATCTGGAATCTTTTGTGTGTGCCAAAACTGTTTTATATTATTTGGAGTATGAGTTACGGCATGTAGTTTATTGTTTGTAAATGGTTCATGTGCAGATCTGATGGAAGCTGAGGAATCAGTTAATGAGAATGAAGCTGATTGTACATATGCTATTTACTCACAGATTATGAATCAGTAAGTAAAAACAATGCTTTACTGTTTGATTTTTGCCGTCCCTGTAATACACTGAATTTGTGGTGTGTTTCATTTTAGCGATACAAATTAAAGCTGTTTTCATATCACAGTTAGGCATTTAAGATTGCCTTCAGTGCTCTGACAGTGTCCGTTTGGCATCAAGAGGGGAATCCAGTTCATCGTGAATTTGCTCCAGCAATGTCTAAAGGTTTTCATAAGGAGATACTTGGAGGGTCTGGCCTAACCGTTGGTGAGTGTGGAAGTTGGAATTTGGAAAAGCAGGTCACCCCCACACACACAGTTGTAATGGCCATTTTCATAGTAAACCTTGGTTAGCCAGTTGCCGCACTGATTCTCATTCTTCATTGGCGCCTAACGTGACCATCCTCTCGGGACAGGCCAGTGTAAAATAAGGTGACCATAAATCTACGATAGAAAATCGGGACACAATTCGAGGCACTGAGTCCAGACACTGAAGGTGTCAAGGAGCTTACGACGTTCTCCAGACCCCCTAGTGTGCTGGGGGTATCCCACTCCCCAGCCGACTAGGGAGTCTTGGGATCATTGTAAGCTCCCCATGTGGGGTCCAGGGGCAGATCCCCATCCGAAAATGGATTGGTGCATTTTGAGGTTGAAACAACGCATCTGACAACAACAAATTCATTATAGGTATTAGGCAACTACAACTTTAACCAGCAGATAAAAAGCTACCGTAATTAAGCTATTTACAATAACTACAGGCAAAGAAACAAAATGATCAACTGCAACATGTGATGATTCACAGCGGGACAGAATCGGAACTGGCTTCGGAATTCGGGACAATTCAGCATCCCGGGTGACCTCGTAATTTTCCTGGGACAGGCTGTCAAAATTTGGGACTCTCCTGGTAAAATCGGGACAGATGGTCACTTGAGTGTAAAAGCAGTTGGTTGAACAAAGCTAGGAGAGTGCGCGAAGGATTGTGGATGAAGAGTGTTTGTGATTCTGTGTAATGCCAGGGTCAGTGACGGAATGCCGCTGGTTTCTTCTCAGTCTCATCTGCTGACATACGTTCGTAGATCCTGTCTGCCGTTCCTTCGGGCGTCAGCAATGTTTTTTCATTTCCTGACAAATGTGACTCCTCCAGCAATACTCACATCAGGTATGCTTCTCTCGTCTCAGCTGTGTCACACCTGACATTATCACGTCCACCCCACTGGGTGACTCGGTGGCGTAACGGTTAGGGCGTCGGACTTCAAGCGGTCGTGGGTTCAATTTCCGGTCGGGTCGCTATGAAGCTAGGTCTACTTAGCCTTCCACCCTTCGGGGTAGATAAATCGAGTACCGGCCTGGGGTTATGATGGGGCGCGTTCACTTGTGTCGGTGTCAGGTAACACTGTGTGATCCAGTATGGCAAGTGACGCTCCATAGCTCTGTGATCGGTTTCCCATTAAGAGCTATACTTTTAACTAGAGCTGTCGAATTAACGCATTAATTAACGCGTTAAAGAATTAATCGCGATTAAAAAAATTAACGCCGTTAAAAAAATTAACGCACATACATAAATTCTATGAAGCAAGAGTTCTAATGTGCAATTAAACTGCGGTTATTTGACGATAGAATAATATTCAATTAATTATTAAGAACAAATGTCGGTTAATTTGTCAGTTGTCAATCATTGTTTGACGGCAAGTTCAACAGTGGTCGCATCTTGTGGATAAGTCGTGAACAGCAAGACGAGTAGTTGTTCGCTGATGGCAGCCTACAACGTGAACTGCACCTGTCGAATTGATGCGTTAATTAACGCGTTAACGTGTGATTAAAATAATTTATCGCGCGATTAACGCGATTAAAAAAATTAATCGCTCGACGGCTCTACTTTTAACCTTTTAGTGATGTCATACCACTAGTTGCACAACTAGTCAGACTAGTCACTAGTCTGGTCATTATTAATGTTTACTTTGTTGTGAACTTGAACTTGGAGTGATGTAAGGGCAGCTGACCGTGAGATAGCTGGCATACCACTAACTTTTATCTATGACTGGTATTTATTCTCTGTTGTCATCTCTGATATGCAGTGAAGATGTGCTCTACAGTTTTAGACAAATTATGTGAATTATGTTAATCTGACTTGTGTTTAGTTTTTATTATTTTCCTATGTAAGTGTGTGTTTAATATAATATTAGCTACACACACACTGGGCTTTTGTTTAACCGGACAATGTTTCCAGAATTGTTCTGGGTTAGGTTACTCTGGGTTTGGCTGGTCCCCAAAAGTAAACTTTTGGGAATTGGTGTAGCAGAACTTTTATGGGCCATGATATGCCCTTCCCGTCACCCAACCAACAGCATCAAAACACTGAAGTATGACAGTGTTTGTGACTGAGGACAGCGTGCTGCCACCATGCTGACTTGGTGAGCCACGAATGCTGTTGTGGCAGAACTTCTTACAGGCCAGAATTGCCCTTCTGTCGCCCATCCAATATAATATTTATTCGTTGTTATTAGTTATAATTAGAGCTGTCGAATTAACGCGTTAATTTAACGCGTTAACGTGTTAAAGAATTAATCGCGATTAAAAAAATTAACGCTGTTAAAAAATTGATGCACATACATAAATTCTATGAAGCAGGAGTTCCAATATGCAATTGAACTGTGGTTATTTGACGATCGAATAATATTCATTAATTATTAACAACAAATGTCGGTTAATTTGTCAGTTGTCCATCATTGTTTGATGGCAAGTTCGACAGTGGTCGCATCTTGTAGATGAGTCGTGAACAGCAAGATGTGCAGTCGTTCGCTGACGGCAACCTACAACATGGACTATACCTGTCGAATTGAGGCGTTAATTAACGCGTTAACTCACGATTAAAATTAATTAATAATAATTAATTATAATTGATTGTAATCTGATATTGATTAATTTAATGTATTATAAATTATATTTAATGGTCTGGTTGTTAATGATAGATGCAGGTGTGGATGGCCAATTTGATGTCCTCTGTCAGTATCTTGGTTTGCCGACATCATTGTCCATTCTGTTTTCACAGTCGGATGTCCTGCGGCATCTTCTTCCAAGGTCTGCCTTTTTTGCAAAATAACTTTATCTCAGTTATATAGTAATTGCATGCATAATTAAGACATTGCATTTACATAACAGTAACATGATTAAAATTTTAATTGCATTAATTTAGTAAATTTATTGTAATTTTAATTTAAGAAATTTTATGTTAACTGAATGTTAAAATATAGGAGAAATCCACATACAATTGAAAAGTCAGCAATTAAGTTAGTGAGTAGTTGCTTAATTGCACATCAGCACAATGTAGGCCATTCAGTGCCATAATTAACCATTGTAGTCTAAATAATTTGCAGATTGAAAAGATTGATTGCAGATTTTGTGAATGGTAAGATGATAGAGCCTCATTATTGTGCGTTTGTCTGACACCAGCTGGTGCATGGATCCATCAATAAAGCTGAAGTTGATGGCAGCTGGGGACAGTAAAGTCAGCTCCGGTCTGCCATGTCCACTCACCGTCAGTCAACTGGTGTCGTTGCCTTCCGACTACAGCCAACTTATTAATCAACTCTCGACCTTCTCGTAAGATCATGAGTTATCTTGTTTTTCTGGTATTTGACTTATAAGAATGTGCTAGTATGACTGCCAGTACTTTTGGTTTTTGTTCAGCTGGCCTGTTTTTGACAGTTAATCCAGGTTATTGTCGGGTCCTGAAAGGAGAACCTTTAACATTGCTGCAGCAGTTTTTTAAGCCAGATGCACTTTCTGTCACTCACCCAACAGCATCAAAGCACTGAAGGAACATGATGTGACAATCTTTATAATAATAATGTAGTCATTATCCAAGGATGGAACAGCCAGAGGTTAGTGGTTTGTGGGATGAAAGTCATGTGATGGCTTTATTTCTGCTGACAATGATGCGAGTCATTGATGTTGTCAAGAAGGGCATCAGGCCACAATTCCTCCAATGCTTCAGAAGAAGTCGCACTGTGCAGACGTGCTCTGCTGGATCACACTCACCGTCTTTCAGGTGACACACCCTGCACACATTACACTGCAGCACTTAGTTGACATCGCACAAGGACTTTGCCCCACACTGACCTGGAAGCGGCCTCCAGGATGTACACGTAAATATTGGCTACAGCGACTTTTGACGGATCAGGACTAGATGACTGGAAAGATCTGGTCTTCAGCATACGATTGGTCATCATGGAAATCGCTGACCCTGAATGGTTGTGCACAGCAGTGAGTGAGTTACAGTTAAATATGTCTGAACCCTTATATACAGGAGTGAGTGACGTTAAAAGTCTTCATTTTGGCATCAGTGGACCGCCAGCGTAACTGGCATGCCTTCAGGTCTTTCATACTGTTGGCTGATTAGCATTGGCTTGGCGTCGGGAAGCGAATTACGGCATACATGCACAAGTGCTGCTCAGCAATCTGTGAAGGTTTGGAGCACCATCGCCAGATGAACATGGAAAGTGGCCATAAAATGAATGTGTATGCTGGGCCTCGTGCTTGGAACACCCTACCAGACTTCATCACTGACTGTTCGTCATTGCACACCTTCAAACAGTCTCTCAAAACTTATCTGTTCGGTCTATCATTTTGGGCACATAACAACACCCTATTTTATGACTGTGTAAAGCGCCCTAGTAGTAGCCTGTGCCGCTTCCGACGCTTTAAAATTGTCCGTTTTACATTACAGTACATTACATTACTTTGAATACTCACGGCATACATGCTGGTTGACAAGGACAGTGTCATCAGTGATGGTGGTCATGTTTGACACAGGTGCCCGAGATGTAAAGGTGAAGACAGCCGAGTACCTGCGATGTGCCTGGTTTGTGGCGAGGTTGTCTGTTCGCAGAGCTACTGTTGTCAGACGGACATTGAAGGTGTCACGGTCGGCGCTGCTACATTACATGCCAGTGTGTGTGGCGCTGGTACTGGCATCTTTCTACGGTACCTGTCGTCTTTGTCTTTTACGTTGACTTGCTCTGAGATGTTTGACATTTTGGCTTAACTGACAGTAATAAAACTTCAGCTGACATCAGTGCCGTCAACGTCAGCCAGTCATGTGATTGTCACTTGCGTGAAATGTTTGCTAGAAAAACAAATGGATAAAAATAAATTTATTGAATATTTTTACAGGTTGAAGTTTTTAGCAACTAACTGATTTACTAGTAGTTAAAAATTCACATACATAATATTGCATGCATTCATTTTTGTGAACTGTCTGACTCTAGTGCTACCACATGGGCCATGTGGCTTGGGAAGGACTTTACTTTTTTAGTCAACATGACAGTTTACATTTTACAGTTGCTCACTATATTCTGCTACTTTTAGCTTCTGTTTAGCCAGCCTGCTTTTCTGGAATTACTTCAGGTCAGTTCTCAAGAGAAAACTTGTGTGAATTTCTCTGACAGGTTTTTTATAGGCCCTTCCTGTCACCCGACCATCAAGGAAGTGAGGGAATTGCTCACTCTCATCATTGACTCGACTTTAGTCTTCAGTTATTTAGCGGTTGTTTCTGCTGATGCTATGTTAATTTAAATCACCAATTGCCTATTTTCTTAGATTTGTTACTGCAGTTTCCATAAATGCTCAGTAAACTTGTGACAGGGTAAAGGAATGTCAGATATTGCTGCTGAATGGACAGATGAAGGGATGCTTTCTGCCACCTCCGTATCTTGATGACTATGGAGAAACAGACCAAGGACTTAAGTACGCTTTTTCTCTGGCTGTAAAAATAGTAATTCTGACAGATGAGAAGGAATAAAAATAAGTAACTGATGTAGATAAAGGTGTAGCCGTCAGTGGACTGGTGTAATTTTTCTTCCTTATTAAGATTCTTCGTTGTGATTATTCAGTAAAAATTGACCAAATAAGTAATGACTTTGAAAACACCATTTTTGAGAAAGTACGACAATTATAAATGCTGTTTATTTTTTTGTGTTAATTTTACAATTGGAAGATATCCCTCACAGTTACCAAATTTGGGTTTTGTCAGTTCTTTACCAGAAATAATTTAATGATATTTGACACATATTGCTGTGTAATAACTAATTGTTAGAAATTTCATTGTTTTTATTGAAAAGTTGCATCAATATATTGACAATGCAGGCGTGGCAATCCGCTTCATTTGTGTCCGGAGCGTTACCAGAAACTGCAGAAGCTGTGGATGTCACATGGAATTGCCGAAGAGATTGTGCACCTGCTTGAGTCTAACACGAATCTGATGTCATTCGAATGGCAAAACATGTGATCCGAATGTCGTGTGACCCACAGCATAGCGTTAACGAGTTTTGCATTGTAGGCGAATTGTGATTGAGAACGTCTCATATTGGAAACTTTCACTGTTCTGCATATGTAAATCAGTAAACATTAGCTTGTTGTTGTTGTATTTGTTGTTTATGTTGATCATCCTTAGCTTTATATTTTTCTATCCTCACCACTTGCACAACGAGTACCTGAGCTGTCAAAGGCATTTTGTTTTTGACTGCCCTTGTGCAATTCAGGGCTTTTACAGTGTTGGTTGGGCACCAGGCCTATCAAAAGTCCAGCTCCAACAATTCCCAACAGTTCACTTTTGTGGACTGGCCTAACCTGCAGTACCGGTAATAGTACAAGTCTGAAGTTGCTGTATATACATCTCATTAACTGTGGTCAGTTACAGCAAAAACTTTCTTGTTTAATTTGTTTAATTTTCTGGTGTATTTAAAGACAAACAGTAGAGTGTAATTGCAAACGAATGAAGTTGCTAACTTATATACATTTACGTGGCATTTTTTCGCTGGGCATATTGTGAAAATCGGTGAGTTATAGTACTCTACTCAGTCACTGTGGTACAAGTATTTAGTCACATTCATGTACTTGAAATGGCTGTCGTTTGATGATAGTTGAAAGACATCGTGGAAGTTGTCAGATATTTTCTCAGCTGCATTATTTATTTTCATCCAGCCGTTTTGTCCCTCGGCACTGTTAACCTCTCAGGCAATGAGGTTAATCAAACGTGGCATGAAATTTTGTAATCGGCTCTGCATGTTTTTCACCATTCTGTGACTGACTAACTTATGGTAGGTTCTGTTGTTAACTCAGTCCGTCAGAACGTTTTGATTTTCATTGCAGTGTTCAGTTGTGCCGGTGTTGTGACGTGGTTTTTGATGATTTGTGACATTTAACTCGTGTGGCAGTTTTGCTGTGATGCTGATGCCATTTTCCGATCAGGTGTAATCAATTAGATTTTGTCACTAAAGTGTGTTGAGCTGTATGCTGTGTTCGTGAAAATGGTCCACTTTGTCTTTGCCCATGACTCAACCAAGTTATAACAAGTTTTGATATATTTTTCACCTACAATACAAGTAGACATTCGGCTGTTATTAAGCACATGGAAATTAATGCTACGTTTTGCTAGCTCCGCCCACATTATTGTGCTGCATTGTGAGCGTGACAGTAGATTTGATGCAAAAAATATCCGTCTGTTGAATGCTTTTGTCTGGTAATTTCTGTATAAACTTTGTTGCATTACAGCCTTTCAGGAGACAGGGATTTCTAGTCAGAATAACAAGATCTGAGCCGCGTCTCGCACTTTATTTTCCTACGAGAATCTCGGTTCTACGGCTCGGGAAAGTGTGAAACGCTCAGATGCGAGAATTCTGTGCTAGCCATAATGGCATCGACATCACCATTTTGTGGGCGGGGCTAGCAAAACGTAGCAAAGAAATTTGCTCGCGAAATCTCGTAGCAGCTCGTGACTTCTACGATGCGAGATGAACATTGTATGCTAGCAGCTACGAGAATCTCATAGAAAAAAAGTGAGAGACATGCCTATGTATGTAATGTCATGTTTATAACACACCACAAACTCTTCAATGATGTAAACATATCAGTTTCCAATCCCTAGACATATTTCAGCGGTAAAGTAAGTAAAAGTGAGGCGATTTGGGGAATTACAGACGCATTTAATACCCGAGTGTGTATTTATGTTGTAAGCCAGAATATGTCAAAATTCATTGTAGTTTGGCAAAGTTATTGGTGAAGACAAAGTGGGCTTTTTTTCTGGGACACAGTGTATATGCCAATATTGTTTAATGAGCATTAGCTTAAGTAACTTTGAGCATGAACTCGCATCGAGTTTTGTGTGATTGCTGTGTTTTCAACAGTTTCTTTTCTTGTTGTGTATGTTTGATGCTGTTTAGCTGACATTTGACTGAACTGTTGCCTTAGGCTTTTATCATTTCTGCATCACCGTAGTTGGTTATTGTTGGTTATTTTCAAATCCCGTTGAATCTCAGTGAACTGCAGGTTTTAGTTTTATGCAAAAAAATGCTGAATTATATTTGGTCCAGCTATTTGCGGGTACTGACGGCTGTAGACATTGGACATGATCCATACTCTGGGGTTATTTTTTTATCCATCTCTACTTCTGGCAAACATTTCATGCAAGTTTGTCATATTTATGGCAAAGTTAACATTACTTGTGATTGTGTTATACAAGACAAACTGTGAGTAAGTGCCAAATCGTCACGGCCGTGTTCCAGCCTTTCCAAGTCACCAAGGTAACATTTACAGATTACTGGAAATATGAAGTGGAAGATTTGAGTATGAATACTGGGAAAATGAGTGACGTTTGGCTGTGACAAAACAGACAGGGTAGAGGAGAAACGTAATTGGTCGGAAGTGTATGTAAGAAATCTGTTGGCAGTGACTCTTGTCTTATACACAAGTTGCCAAAAATTGGTTCATAAGAGATGTTACAGAATTTATAGACGACGTATGTTTATTGCAGTTGGTCATTACGTATCTCGGTTTGTTAGAACTGAGCTTGGGATTATTACTGTACACTTCATAAACTATGCACTTCTGCTGTTTAGAAATAGTTGGGTCCCAATTTAGCTGCTGTTAACTGCAGCTAATTCGGAATTATTCAGGTTATTCAGGAGCATTCAGTTTTTGTGCCACTCTGCCTTTAATACACACAGATCACACCAATCTCTGATTATGAAGGAGCTGCAGGGCACATGAAAATGTAACAGAGCTGATATTTGCTTAGCTGCACCATTGTACACAGCAGCTTTTTTACAGATTGGCTTTTGTGGTGTAAAAATGTTGTGGTAGTGTGTAAAGCTGAGTGATTTGTTGGCATACATATCCATGTGTTTCATACGCGCGTTTTAATTCACTGTTTGTGATGACGAGTTACCTCGATGATGACAGAACCGTGCCGAGGTGTGTCACAGTCATTCTGATGCTGTCTGACAGTTTTAGCTGTCACTTGTTACACCAACTGTTACATATTGTATCTGTTTCCAAGCCTGTTTATGCTTTAGCTGAATTATCGTGCGCTGGTTTACCAAATGTCTGAGGCCGAGAAATTTGTGAAGCTGTATAAGGACAGTGGTGCATACGTAACGTTTAGGCCACAGTATTACTGTTATGACAAAGTTATGCAACATAGGTTACATCATTGGTATCATTAGCTTATGCCAATCAGCTGCCAATTCCGAGATTGTAAAGCGCTCCTGAGCATGTGTTCATCGTGGAGCAGCGCTATGTCAAGTACCTAACCTTTACCTTTTACTGTTCTGTTGTTGGTCTTATTCTTTCTCTTGTTAAAACCGTTAAACATTGCTTATATTGAAACTGTGCTTCAGCATCCTTCAGTGCTTTGATGCTGTTTGAAGGGCATCCAGTGTAGCGTTTTACAG
>Ga0209679_1001143_pt1 | contig 10924 bp, 9 predicted proteins | sample WorMetHEROISLAND_4_FD_187408 | JGI IMG/M metagenome (GOLD analysis project Ga0209679, IMG submission 187408) | Marine gutless worms symbiont microbial communities from Max Planck institute for Marine Microbiology, Germany - Olavius sp. 2 HERON... ...
ATGTATAAGCTAACGGATACGTTCGTGCTTATAAAATGATTTTTGCTGTTTTAGAGCGTCGGCTTATACAACTCTTGATAAAATGGTTACAGTTTTTTATCAATAATATAGAGTATACAATGAAGGGTTGTAGGCTTGAAAATGTAAATTCTTTTAAAGATTTAGGAGTGATTTTTGATAATCATTTAATATTTGATAAACATATCAGTGAAAAATTAATAAAGCATACTCTACATTAGGGATTATCAAAAGAAATTTTAAGAATGTTTCCGTGGAGTGTTTTTAGGTTTATATAAAACGATTGCAAGGCCACAGATAGAATCACATAAAATATGCAAATCAAGTTTGGTTCTGACATCGTGTATCTGATTTGGATAAAATTAGAGAAGGTGCAAAAGCGGGCAACTAAAATAGTCATATGTGGAAAAACATGTTATATGAGCAACGCCTTTACATTACTTAAACTTCCAAACCATGCACTATCGGCGAATTCGAGACGATATGATTGAGATGAATAAATTTGTTTCGGGAAAAAATGATCCGCACTGTAATTGAAAATTAAACTTTCATTCTACGTTAGCATCAGCTTATGATACTAGAGGCAATATATACAAATTAATACCTATATACTGCAAGTATGAATTTAAAAAAACATTACTTTACTAATGGAGTTACACCTATATGAACAGCTTGCCTAATAGCGTGGCGATGGCGGATTCAATTAATTCATTTAAGTCTATTCTGGACAAGTTCTGGTCATTGCACGATGTTGTATATGATTAGCTCAGTTTTCGTACGATAGAAGTTATCTGAGGTTATGCTACCTGCAGTAGTCTTTAGTAATAGCCGGAAAAAGAGGCTTTCAAGCCTGCTTCCGGTGATCATCGACCTGACTTGATGTGACTTGGTTATTCTGTGAATTTTTCAGTGTTATAGCTAACGTGAATAGCGTTTTATCACTGAACCGAATGAAGATAACGTCACTCAGCAACTGTTTTAAGCAGCTGAGTCTCACATGGCAATTTGCTTCAACCAGTTCTCCAGCAGACGGTACCATGAAAAAATGATCCATATGACACCAGATTGTGCTACTTCATGTGTTAAACGATGAATTTTAGCTGGTCTTACTGGCTTCGTACGGTCGTAGCAGCTAATCTACCACAGTCACAGTCTCTTCAGTATGTGCACGCCTGGTCTGCCGTTGCTGTGATTTCAGTCGATGCAATTTGATAACTAACATTTTGCAAGGTAGTGTAGCGACATCTTTCAGATGTGGTGAGCTCTGTATTGATCTTTTTATTGCAAATTTCCTGCTGAGTGCAACAGTGAAAGAATTTTAAAAATCGGTGGATATTTGGTGAAGATATGACACACACGTCAGCCAGTATTACACTATTTTAAACTAAAAAATGTTCATAATTAACTCAGCTGAGATCTGCTGTCGATAAGCCAGCATAAAATCAATTACAAGCCATCAAACATAGTAAGACTGGACTGACACTGTTGCCGAAAGACTTCAGAATCAGAAACCAATGATAACATTTACATATACATTCCATCAGCGACATCTGTCGCCGATAATTGTTGATTGATGGATTCCATTATCGTGCACAGCATCTTTTCACTGCAACAACAAGAGATATGCCATTTAACAAATAGAGGATATTTCCACATAAAACATTCTTAAAATGTTTAAAAAGGAACAATAGCATATGGGTGGCAAACAGTGTTAACAGAATTCATAAATTTTGGCAACTTCTTTTGGGAAATCTAACAATTTAAAAAAATCCCACTCGTGAAAGTTCAATTGGAATGCGACAAAGGGAGTTTGGTTGAGGTTACTTCACCATACGATGCCATTTTGTCAGTCAATATTGCAACTGTTACAACTACCTGTAGTGTACAACATAATACACTATCAAATTTCGCAAGGTAGTGCGTAAACAAATTTGAAGTGAGGTTATGTCTGAATGCAACAGTAAAAGAATTAGTGAAAAAGGTTTAAATTTTGTAAAATTATCACTACTGTCACGGGTCCCTTACAGGCTACTTCACTTGACCAAGCTAATTAACTGGAAAAAGAGTTCTTCCCTTCTCTTCCATTCATCTGACTTCATTTCTTCCACAAAATAATTACCCGTGCTGATCATAATAATAATGAAGTTTAGCACTGTTTGAATCTATTTAATATGAGCCAATGTTTCGCAAAAGAAGTGATCTTCGGTATACACGCAGTAATACCATCAGTTTGAACTGTTATGCGGTCTGCCAATACCAAAACCAAATCTAACCATGCATTTCATATGATTTTCACTACAGCAACATTACAGAACTGCACGTAATTTAGAAAATTTCACATCAGCATGTGAAATGCGGTGGAGTGAAATGTACGCCTTGGATAGTGCAGTTAACTGGAGCAATACACAGACCAGTGCAATAGACAGATGGGCAGGGTGAATTGTCATAGCATATGCCATGCTTAAACCTTAAAAGTATTACACAACTTGTTACTTATTTCAGTACACAAAGCGGGTAGTGAAATGCACGCCAAGGCTAGTGCAGTTAACTGGAGCAATCAGTCCTGCACTGCATACCAAATGGATCCTCTGGTAGTTTGCTGTTAGCTACACTGCTGCAGCATCAAGATAAATTTGACATTCACCAGCTGCATGCTCCATAGACATGCAACATTTTTGATATCATCCTCTAACAATGTGTCAGTACAGCAGAAAATAACTTTTAGGTTGTTTTATTTGATGCTAAGGACCATCAACAACTAATTTCCTCACTTTTCCACGGGAAACTGAATTCTGCGCAAATGGCAAATTCCCTGGTGAGAAAATCCGCACGGTGGAAAACACTGTCGGCCGTACATATTATTACTAGGGCTGTACCGGATTTGCTTTTGGGAAATCCGGCCGGAGCCGGACGTTGCCAGATTTGTAAAGCAAATCCGGCCGGAGCCGGTGCCGGATTTCACCATGAAATTAGTCATCAATAAGTTTTAAATTTTAAATACATATTACATAGTCACACAGTTTATCACCAACAATTAACAGTGAAATCTAAACATTCACATTTCATAATTCAAAAGTCACAAGTCTGCAACTGCAACACAAATTAGGTTACGTATTTGGTTCACATGTGTAGGGTGTTGTAAATAAATTTTGTATGTATAAATCATTCAAATTTGTATTATTTAATAAAAGTTTTCCAAATCCGGCAAAATTTCAAATCCGGCCCAATTTTGGCCGGAGCCGGATATCAGCCGGATTTGTAAAAAAGGCCGGATTTTGGCCGAAGCCAAACTCCGGTACAACCCTAATTATTACGTTAAATTTTTGTTTAACTAGCTACTTTTCGGACTTATTGCACATTATGTGAGATTCCCCAAAGTAAACTTTTGATAGTAATATTTTGTTGAAGCAATGACCACAGGTAATTTGGTCAAAAGACCCGAGTATACTTTTAATAAACGACATCTATGACGGTGCTATCGTAAAAGCAAATCCAAGCAATACTGCAAGAGACTGGAAACACCACAGTAACAACACTCAACTCCCATTAACTGCCAATAGCAGTTAACTTCCACAAATCAATATGCAAAGATTCAAATAAGTGTTTTTCTACAGAAAAGTATCAATAATGGTATGACATGTGAAAGAAATTAACTCAAGTCAGAACAAACAAAAAATAAAATCTTAACAGTTTAACTGACACCGCAATATTAATAGTGGGAAAGTTAAAATAACTCGCAATGCTTATAGCAACAAACAACATTACACAGTTCAAACTAATAACTCTATACATGCATACCTATCAAACCGTCAAAGAAATCACCTATATAAAATTTATTGAACAAATGCTAAAAACTAACTAGAAACTGCAGCGGTACCCAAAACACACAACAATTGTCAGTGTGAAGCAGAGTTGTCTCATGTTTAATACTGAATAATAATACTACAGGTAATAATAACTACAAACATGTTATGACTTTAACCCTTGGGGTCACGTGACATCATCGAGTATGTGTCCACTGGACATATCATTTGCTATAGGTGGTCAATGGTGATAGTCAGTTGAAAGTTATGGTATAACTATAATATACATATACTGTAGGACACACACTGTTGTGCTTTGCTTATTTTTAATTTCCAATTTTAAGTGAAAGTCCACTTTTACACATAGTTAACCAGTTAACCACATGACTCTACTCTGGTCCTATATAAGCTGCCAGAGACAGGACCAAGGCCCTTCTGAATGGCTGTCATATGAAAGCTTGTAGTGTCGATGTGTCGTATTTTTGTGTGGTGATTTGATGGTAAAGTCAGACGAATTATTGTAAATAGTTAGGCATAGCATTTTTTGTTATATGTATTCCGCAGTTATTGTTTTGTTTGGATTTTAAAAATTTTAGAAAAGAATACTTCTGTCATTCACCCAAGTGTAAAACCGACAACTAGAAAGTTTTAAACAGATTAGATTCTAGGCTGCTTGGACGATCCATAACAACATGTATTCGTTACAGCTTGACGACAGGATTTTGATGAAATTCTGGGGTTAGTAACTTGAAAATGGTATGACACCAAACACATCTCGCCAAGGAAAGGCATATCCTAGACAGAATGAATCTGAATGTCAAAAAACGAATCCCCTGCACTGTAACCCCGACATAGAGGGCAACCAATAGCAACCAAAAAGTGTTTTTTTTGGGAAAAGTGACCTCTTAACAGAAAAAATCAAAATTTCACTACAAAATGATTCGTGTGGACGATTCACGTATTTCTGCCAAATTTTGCATAAATCCGTAAAGCTGAAATGACCAACTGCTGCATAGCATTCATCACGAAAAAGACTAGTATTTTGCCCCTCCCCAGCCTCTCGAGCGATTTTGGCAAAAATTTTGTAGGCCACCTTTTCCCACCCCATCCCTCTGCCAAGTTTCGTCCAAATCCATCCAGTTTCTGGGAAGGTATATGCCGATATGTCATTTTGAGTCATTATAATATTGGCGTGAAGTCTATAGGCTTCTCACAGGCAATAAAAAGTAAAGGACATATCACATTGCACACTCGAGAAACAGAAAAAAATAACATGAAATAAATGTTAATAGGAGTCTAATAAGGATCGAAACTTTCCAACTGTTAGTTCTGGGAGTTAACAGTAGATGCACAATCACAATTAATCAAGTAAGTAAAATGTACACAGACTGCAGTAACCAGTGAAACAGTTATGTTTGACAGGCATGTACCTACTTAACTACAACATAAAACTAAATGGACTTCGCACCTTAATAATAATAATAACGCGCTAATAAGCTTTAGTAACAATAATTAGCTTGCACTAATAAGTTTTGGTCTGCTTTGACTAAGCTGGCTATCTGTCAGTGTTTTAGCACATGACATGCATTACTGTACTGCATCTGTTTTAAACTGGTTGAATTATCAAATAATTTTAACACATATTCTTTAAAGATAGACTGCAGAATAAATGTAGTTATCAAACACCTACATGCTATCTCAATAGTTAACCATCTCTTAACACAACATCGGCAAATTCTGTGAATAGATTCAGTAACAACATCAAACCAAGATGGTCATTACAGTACTGTTAACAACTGAGCACGTACTCACAGAAGAGATATCATATGCAAGCAGTGTCTGCCAAATACTTAATAGGTTAGAATTTAGTTATTTTAGCACTAGTACTGACTTTCTGAACATCATCGGACCATCTCCCCGTGACGTGTAATCCACTGTAAAAGACGATGACCGACTGATTAAGTAAGTAACTCCAATTAAATAAGCAAATAGTACCATGAAAACACAGCCAGCGTACACAGACAAAAGATATCTGCTTGTTAACAGACTGCCATTTACATTTTATTATCTAAAATAACATACGAAACTGACATCAATCACTAACAATAAATACAAAACAATACTCCTAGCAGTGCAAATATGTCATATGTTGACTGCGCAGTTATACTGTGAAGAAAAATTGCACTGTCACAGAATTACTATATAACGGAAAATCATTCATTAGTTAATAGATACCCAGTGGTGTAGCATGCCAAAATGCTGCTATGTGATGTGACTTTGTAACACTGCTATCTCATAAGCACAACGTCTAATTTAACCACTCGACTGTTAACAGATGTGAAGAAAACTAAGTTGTTGTAAATTTACACACCTGGTCACCTGACCTTGACCAAGATTATTTGCAGAACAGCCAGTGACTTTATTTTGAATAATTCTTTGGAGTAAAATTAAAACTCCATATTCTTATGTGGTGCAAAAATAATTGCGGGGTTGTGAATTTACAAATTTGGTCACGTGACCTCAACAACGCCCATTTAGGGGCTATCCATCGAACAGATTTTGTTATACGTTCCTCTCACAAGATCAAAGTAAAATTTGAATGCTCTATCATGAATGTGTGCAGAAATAATCAAGGGGGTGTTAATTTACAAATTTGGACAAGTGACCCTGACCATGCCTATTTAGAGGTCAGTATACTCTGCTGCCATGAGCTCTGTGTAAAAGTCGAATGCTCTATCATTGGGGGTGCAAAATAATTAAAGGAGCGCCAACTTACAAATTCGGTCACGTGACCCTGACCACACCCATTTAGGGGTTATCATGTGTATAAATTCTGCTACACTACTCTGTCAGAAGCTTTGTGTTAAAAGTCGAATGCTCTATTGTCAAGGGGTGCAGAAATAATTAACATGGCGTCAAATTGCAAATTTGGTCACATGACCCCAACCACGCCCACCTAGACACCATCTTGTGTTTAAATGTTATAATGCTCCTCCCTCGTAAGCTCTGTCTAAGACTTGAATGTTCTATCACCAAGGGCTGCAGAAATAATTAAGGAGGTGTAAAATTACAAATTTGGTCATGTGACCCTGACAATGCTCATTTTGGGGACTGCCAAAAAATCTTTTCTCTGAGATGTTAAGGGGAAACTGTTTCAAATCTGCTGAAGATTAGTGCAAAACTGAACTCACAATCTTATCCACAGATGCTGGACGGCTACTGGACGGACAGACACACGGAACTTGGTGAATTTCTGTTCTGTCTACTGCGATACGTTGCACTCCACAGACAAAAATGTCGGCCGCCATGATGATAGATATTGTTGGAAGAAAATCTAAAGTTATGATTGACCGGGACATCGTTTTTAGTATTCAAGTCAACTGTGAGCAAATATATGCAGTAGCAAAAGAGCAATAGCTGTGAAACTAAATTCCAAAATGGCGGCTGCCACCATCTTGAATTTTGTCGGAAGTAAAAACTGGAAGCAGAAGAGTTTCTGGGATGCAAAGTTTAATCGCTGTATGGAATTTTGTATGAAAAATTCAGTTACGATGGAGTAACAGAGAATAAACTGATCATTAAAATAATGGCTGCTGCCATCTCGGATTTCGCTGGATGTAAAATCTAAAGGTATGACTGTGTCTGAGATGCCAATTTTAGTCTATAAGTGAAATTTGATGCGAATATTCGCATCAAATTTCACATATTTATGGGCAGCATTGACTAAGTTATAACCACTTAACTAATTTTTCAGATTTTGTCAAAAGTGAAATCCGACGGTATGACTATTTCCGGGACATCACTTGTCTCTGTAACAATTTTTAGTGAACATACGTAAACAGTGACAAATTACAGGCATTAAACCAAATTTAAAATGGTGGCTGCCACCATCTTGTGTCAACTGTGGTCACACTTTCTCTTTTCGGTCGTAGACATTTGTATTCCAACCAAATTTCATCGACGTATCTTAACTGATGACACTGCGTGCATGTCGCATAAGTCTATCGCTGAACATACAGCTCACTGTAAGCACGCATGCAAATCACAAAACATAGCCAATTAAGCAAGGATTAGTAATTAAAGCGGTTTTGAAGTGTATATGGAAATGTGATCAGCAATCGACGTTAAAAATGATTATGCACGATCAAATTATTGCACAATATCACAGAAGCAAAGATTGACGACTGCCCAGAGAATACAATGGAAGGTTAACTTATCACAACTGCTCTGTGGTTTACTGTTTACCCAGACCAGTAAAAGCACAACAGCAGTTCTTACACACAACACAGAACTAGTTTTTTCTCTAAATTTTAGGTTTCATATTTTGATTGTGTAAGTATCACGTGTTCACTTATTTTCGGACTCCATGGCGCTATATAAATGTATTATTATTATTATTATTATTATTATAACAAGTGACAGACTTATTTGACTACAAATACCCATCAGTGAAGCGAACTCTTACGTGATGAGTGGAATGTCACTCAATCACTCATTCACTCTCACTGATAATACGTTTAACTGTACAAATGATCACATATTTCACACGTGCAATAGACTGCTGCCACACTCATCAGCTGAGCCAAGCCACTGAATTAACTCTACAGAAAAGTTTATAACAGTAACAGTATATCAAAGCCAGAAACAACATCAAAGCTATGCTTACGGAGCGGAGATATATAAAGCTAGAAAAAGAACAACATTTTATGATGTCATTACCATCAACAGTCGAAGTCACTTCACCAATAAATTTCACAAGATGAGCATTATAGCAGAGTAATACAGAGTGTGCAAAAAAAAGTGACACCCGTTTGGTATCCGAGTTTTCTACCCTTATTAGATGCATTATATTTGCAATTTTTGTTTACTTACATATCATTTTCATTAAATGCCTGATATCAGAGCCAAGTGTCGTCAGTACAGATGGACTCTGTAGCAGGATGGTGCATCATCACACACTGTGAAAAACATGATAAACTACATCAAAAGGGAGAATGTTTCATTGTTTCATTCATCGAGCCTCAGATGTGGCCTCCAAACAGCCCTGATTTAAACCCCGTTGATTATGCTGTTTGGGGCGTTCTTTAGCAGCAAGTCTAGCATAACTGAAAATTTACCAATACTGTCGATCAGCTGAAACAGGCCATTGTAGAAGAGTGGAACAAGTTAGCACAGCATTTCACTGACTGCAGCATTGACGAATAGCGTCATCGTTTTATACTCGGGTTGTACAGCAGCAGGGTGGACACACTGAGCACATAACTGTATGAATCAGTAGTAATGAATGTTGAAATTGTCCAGTGTAAATATCTGGTGTTTTTTTTAGTTTATATGACATTATACTGACGTAGTTGACAAGGGTGTCACTTTTTTGGCACACCTGGTATCTATTAGATGAATTAGTAGAAGCAGTAACATTAGTGTTGTTTCTGCGTATTAGTATATTGTCAAGCAAACAGAGAGGAGGCATGCATAACAACCACGATCAGTAATCACGGCGCAGAGAAAACATGCGAGGACCAGATGTGCCATCTCCATCACCACCAAAGCCAACACAGCGATCAACTGACACCGGGTACTGGCTACCACTTACTTTTCCAAGCCGAGTAATACTCCGTGTACTCCTCGTCGGCTGCGACCTCAAGTTTTTACGCTCACGGTCACATTCGAGGTCCTCGAGTTTCTGTGTGAGAGCAAGTTTCTGCTGAATGGCCATACGAAGCAGAGAGTTGAGAGTTTTCTTCTCCTCCTCCGCAGCACTTAGCACTCGTCTCTGTTCCTCCAGCTGTGTGGCGTATTCATCACATCTCTGAGCAAACATCGCACGCAGAGATGCAAACATCACTGCATCCTCCTTCAGAGCCTTCAGCTCCAGTCGTAGTCGCTGCATCGTCTCCGTAACTACTACCTTCTCGTTGTCATATTTCTGTTTTAGTGAAGCCAGCGCTGTCTCGGCTGTCAGCTTGTTTGCCTTCAGTACACTGCGCAATGTTGCAATCTGTACACATGCACACACACACACACACACACACACAAGAAAACTTAATAAATAGTAGTCATGCAACACACAAACACACACGTGGCTTTAGTATAACCACGATTTTTACGTCCAAAAAACTGGGAATCGCTGGATGGGAACTTTTTTTACAGGTTCGATGTCCTTCCTGATGCAAAACTTGTTGGCACTTGGCCCCATGAGCAAATTAGTTGGAGTGCTCTTTTAAAGTGCCTGGAAGATCAAAAGCATGCAAGATTACTTTTGCCATATTGCTAAGGCTGTGGAATTTTGAGCTGAGCCACGGAATTTCCATGTTTCCGGAGAATTATGTGGAACTTACCAAATGAATGGTGATTAGTGCAAGATTTGTTCACAGTAGTTCGTATTTTAGATCCTCGTCAGCTGTCTGACTTAAACATCATGGCACTTGCTGATTTCCAGTCAATACCAAACATCTTACATGCAGTGTCTGTGTGACACATTTATCTCAACTTGTCCGCAAAAAAAGCAATCCAATGATGTCTACCAAAACTAGTGCTATCTGTAACGGTTTGGCTGCAATTTGCATCACAAATTTTGACTGGGGGTTCCGACTCACAAATTGGGGAAGGGGAAATCGTATGGAGTCAGCGATGGTAACACTGGATAGGACGTTGTTGAGTTTGTATGGGCTGTCTACTGCAAGAATTCTGCGATCTGTAACGGTCTGGCTGTAATTTGCTGTAATTTACAATGCAAATTTTGTGGGTTTGTGGGTTTCAATCTCCAATTTGATCCCCCAAATCTCCCATTCCCACATGGAGACCATGGCCCCTGTCTAAAACAATGTTACTTGGGACTACACGAGTCTCCCTACCAAATGGCATCTCATTCCATCCAATGGCCTTAGTAAAGTGCAATAGTGTGACAGACGGACAGACAGATGAACAGATGAACAGACCACATTACGGTAACGTCTGTCGCAATAAGCAGAATCGCTATCGCAATACACCTAATAACAATAAAATACAATAAAATAAAAAAGTAATGCAAACGGATTGAATAAAAGCTAAAACTAAAGTTCAGAAAGACTAAAATAAAATAGAACATTAAAACTTTAGCAGTT
>Ga0209679_1001144_pt1 | contig 10923 bp, 6 predicted proteins | sample WorMetHEROISLAND_4_FD_187408 | JGI IMG/M metagenome (GOLD analysis project Ga0209679, IMG submission 187408) | Marine gutless worms symbiont microbial communities from Max Planck institute for Marine Microbiology, Germany - Olavius sp. 2 HERON... ...
ATACTAGGTGTATTTGTAATGACTAAGTCTAACAAATGAGGTTCATCAACACCTCTTGCCCGTGTAGGAAAATCTACATGTTGCATTAATAAATTATCTTGTAATGTGTCTAGAAACATATGACTATATGACAATGCACACACCCACACACGTACAGAGCGTATACTTTTAATTATCACTGTAATTTCACTTAAACTGATTGAAATCGATGTACACTTTTTGTACAGCCAATGAAAATGTTGTGTAGTTATCTTGCTAAAAGTGAAACATGACTACAGCCTCAGTCTCACGTATCCTCTGAGATTCAGCTGACCTACAAATGAATCAAATTGCTCTGTATAACTATTTTGCAGCTTAAACCAAAAAATGACACCTACTGGTCTACCAATCACTCACACAATGTCATTTGACGATACACATATCAGTGCACAAATCAGGTAACACTTTAATTATAAATTCCTGGTGCATTAATACAAACGAGGCGGCAGTTATAACTGAAAATTAATGCCATTACAGTACTGTAACAATATAAGAGAAAAAGCAGTCACAGTTGCACAATCCAGCACTTTTAATTATCACTGTAATACGTTGCGGAAACTGCTTCACATTAGATAAAGTAGTTGTTACAGAGACGAACCGTATAACAATAAATAATAATAATAATAATAATAATAATAATAATATCACTGTAATAATATTAATTATAATAATAGCGGAAACTTCTGAAAAGGTGTTTGCTGCACCAGATAAGAAGGTGAGTTGATAATTCAGCACACATCATGTTACCAGCATCACTGTTAGTTAGTTGAAGTTGACATCACTGTTATAGTAACAGTATTACTCACAGACTGATATCTGCTGTTATCATGTGTCAGAATTGCAGGCAGAAAAGTGTTACAATGTTCAAGTGACGATCAATAGCTCATGGGTCCCATATTGCTCATGTGGAAAGAGCAGTTAACTACTTGGACTATGTTAAACTAGAAGGTGCTCACGAGAAGGCCTATCTCCGCCAAGAGAATTTTTATAGACGCCCCCTTTTAGCAAAATTTTTAAGAGGTCATGTCTGGACTGTCCCTGGAAACATGCACGTCAAATCTGAAGTCTGTGGCTTTAACCGTTTTGGAGCTATTAGCACTTAACTCCCATTTCAAACTGGTCTGATTGACCGGTCTGCTGCGCACACACAGACACACATCGAACGAACACATTATCTCCGCCATTCACTTCGTTCACTTGGTGGAGATAATAAATATTTATAATTAAAATAAACTGAGGGTTTCTAGCAGATGTCTGTTAGCCTAGCACGTTGTTTGGCATAAGCACACTGCATCAGTCAAACAATCAGCATAATGGTCAGGGGCGGTTCTAGGAAAAAATATTTGGGGGGCTTGGCCCCTCATCATTTGGGAGGCAACAACGGCTAAGCGAAATTTAAGTGAAATTACTATAGAACCAATTAATTCAACCAGTAGCAGAACTACTGTGTCCAAAAATTTGGAGGGCCTGCATTTTCATTGGCACAGATTACACAAACTTCAACATAATTCAGCTAAAATAAACTCATTGAAAAGAGAGCAGTACAGTATCTAAAACAGTTAGCATGTGGATAATTTACACCGCAAACCTTTTGAGCTTGAAATTATAGCATTCTTCACAATATTCAAATGTGCAACTCATCTTATGGGAACGACATTAAAAATATTTCTTGCAGCGTGCATAGCATTTTTGTGCATTCAAAAACGTCCGAAAATGGCAAAAGTGGCAACACATGCTAAGTACTAACTCTGATGGCAGACAAAACTACACATCATGAGAGGAAACAGGTCTAGTTCAGTTGCAGAAGATGCACAAGCATCACACGCTATTGTAGGATCACTGGTTAACAAAACTAAACTTATATTAAATTACGGTGCTGTCATGTGCAACTAGTAACAACAAAACTTAGTATGATATGTACAAAGACTGCACTGGAAATGTTGTAATGGAGATATGTAGACAACAGCTGACCGTGTAAGAATTATCTGTTTCATTCTAGCAATTAATGTCGCTTTCACCACCATTCACTGCACGCTTTCCACAGCTGAAACTAGTTTCTATAGAAAGCACCTGCTATCGTAACTAAACTATGACAAAAATAATCAGCGTGAGTCTGTAGAGTGTGAACAGAACTAATGCGGTTAATTAAAGCCGAGGCATAAAGCTGACTACTAAGCACATACAGATTAATTATCACAGGCTCAGCAATGTTCTCATGCTACATTCAGTCAATAAATTAAACAACAAAATATCTTCCATTATACAATCACTGCCGTCTGTGTACAGCACAGATGGCAAAATGCTGCAAACATTTTTAACGTCGGACGACAAGTTGAAATGTTAACGGCAAACTTCTGCTGTGATGTTGGCCGAATCAAGCTGCACACAGAGCTACTGTGCTTGTCATGTGACACACGACCCTCATCACTGCAACTGTTACAGATGTTAGTCACTGAGTTCAACAGTCTAACCACACAATACCCTAAATGCCAATACTAGCAAATGCTAATACTGACTCGAATATTATAGCATTACTACTACTACGACTACTAGTGCTACTGTTCAACTGCCAATTTTACCGGATTTGCTCCAGGTTACAATCCCTGAGGTGAATTTTGGGGAACTGTTGAAGGACTTTTTTCCATGCTGGATGCCCTTTCTGTTTCCAAACCAATGGCATAAATGCACTGAATTGTAAAAAAACATAAAATTCAAAGCAACCGACCCACTAGAAACTAGTAATATCATTTTATTTGTCATTCTGGCAATGAATATTATATGAACTGATGGATATTAAGTCAGTTTATATGAATAAAGTGAACAGAATGTGAACACGAAGTGCAGAGCCAATTACTGACAATAACTACACAAATAATGTGCAAGAGATATCACAACTTTAATTTAACAATGCTATGATTCAGACATCATTTACAAGCTGCAAGTTAACTGTAACACATTACCAGATCTCACTAACTGGCAAAATGTCGGTTAGAACTTAAAAAGAACGTTGTTTGAAGACTTGAACACTCTACAGCCAGAGGACGAAACAAACAAATCAACAATGACTACAACGAAATAACATGAAACACATATTAATATTGCTGTGAAAATGAGTATTTGTCAAACAAAAGTACAACGAAACAGATAACAGCAAAACACGACAGCTCAACAAACGACCAAAACACAAACTCAACGCTCGCTGGTGGGAAGACTGGATTATCAGTAATCCGTTATCACCACTTTCTTGACACACGCACACACGAAAACTCATCATAAAAAAACAAACACTTCTTCTCTGAAAATGAACGCATGCGTCTATCAGATCTCAGAATAAAATGCCCTCAGACTGCATTCTGAACACAACGTGCATGGACATCCACAGTAACAATGACTATCTGTATCACACGTTAGCTTGATATGCTAGCTAGTCATTACATGTGCACCAGTAAAGTCAAAAGTTTCTAAACGCTGCTGGAATTGCACTGGTGAAATGACAACTCTACGTGCCAACAAGTTGCGCACGAGTGTTGTCGATTAACTTTCTGCAGACAGACAAACAATTAATTAACGACAAATGAAATGCGGAGGCACATCAAGTTTGGAAGTGAAACAAACAAGATGACGATGATGCAGTGTGAAAGTGTTTGGTAACATTGTAAGACACAGTCAGTCTGCAGACAGAGAGAACAGACGCAGCATCTCGCACGCAGCACCGGTATGAGAAACAACGAGAGATGATATGGCAGCTGCAGATGTCAGTCAACACAGGTGTCTAGATCAATCTCACTGCTATTTGACTTCCAGCAACTGACGGTCCTGTCACTGCAACACATTTACTAACCACCTGACCAGATGTATCGCCACATCTCTATCACCACAACTCAACAGCAGCAATATCACAAAACTGCACACATCAACTAATGTATCAAATACTGTCTGCTGTGTGCACAATGTGCATGATTTAATTAATGTGCAAAAATTAATGACTAAATACACAAACATGAAATTAGTCATTTAATCAATAAAATTCTTATTTATAATCGTTAAAATTTTATCAACAGCAGATCATTCATACATTGCATTTATTAGTGAGCAACTGAAAAACTGCCATTTTGCTGGATTAGCTCCGCCTGCAATAGACGTTTTCAGCACACCAGTAACTGTAATGCGTGTTCTATGCAAAACACTCTTCAATCATTATCTAAGTTATGCTGATTAGTTAGTTATATTACATACTTGTAAAAGTAAACATAAACAGTACGACAGTAAGTGGTGCTGATCTCTTTATTCCTCAGCCATACACCAGGCTAAGCTGTAAATCATGGACACAAAGCCAGTGCATTGCACCGTAAGCTTACCAGTATTAACCTCCCAGCTTTCACCAGCATCAACTTATACTCGGACCGCACGTTATGGTCAGTGCAGTTTCCGCATCGTGGCACCCAAGATTTGGAACACGTTGCCACCTCATCTCAAGAACAGTAACATTAGTCATGCACAGTTCATGTCGGGCATTAAGACTTGGCTCTTTGTGCAAGCCTATTCGTAAGAGGCGCCTCTGAGAACTTAGTTTAAGCAGCGCTTTACAAATACTAGATATGACTGATTGACTGATACTGCTTAGTGACAGAGAAAAATGGGTGCAAGAAATCTGCCTAAGGGTTTTAATGCAGCTGTGCTTTATCCAGCAGTCAAACTCACAGCAATGCAAACATCATTCCAGTACCTTACTGTTTACACAACCACACCACCTTGCACATAAACAATAAAATGCTTGAATTACAAATTAAGTAGAACAATCCTTAATTTTGGTTCTGTCAAAATTCATTTAGCTGTAACTAACAACAACTACTGGACAGTGAACAATAAGATGACATATTCTACACAGTCTCCCAAGACTAAAGAAAATTGAGAAGCAAATTAGATCAATCTTGTAGCTGGAATAAAGCAAAAGCCCGTACTTGGAAGCAGCGAATAAGAGTTGAGAGTTGGCAGCAAGTGCATTGATTGGGCTGTTGTGTGCATGGACGTCTCCAACCAACAAACAGTTGTCGATGTTCCACACTTTCAGAAGCCCACCACGACAACAACTCAGCAGGTGATTGGACCCGGGAATCAATATCAGCCCAGTTACCCAGTCATCATGCGCCTTGTTTATCATCTGCATGACAACATACACTACACTCAACTTCACATCGCACTAATATCTACAGAGAAACGTCTAACATGTAGCTATTCGTATACTATCAGTTTTGTTCACATTTAAACACACACCGTTTCAATGGCTATTTTCCATGTGAACCAGGGTAAGCAGGTCGCCCCGCTGGTTGCACTGACAGCCAGGTGGGATTGCCATAAAATACCACAGTATTTAAACACTCCTTTTAACTCTTCTGGCTAAATGAGTAATCAGATCACAGAAAAAACCCACTTGTGCAAAACTTGGTTAAAATTTCTTCATCACTGAGAGAACTGCAGCATAAACAACAAGTTGTATTTTTGCTTACAAAGGGTTTGTTAGTTTTATTCATATATTCTTATTCTTCTTTCTTTTATATCAATCAGCCAGTGGCTGACGAGTAGGATGTCACGATTTTCCAGCACCCTTAGCTGTCGTACATGCAATCAATCATTTATCACATGTTCATATCCACATCTGTAAGGTCTTCTACGACAGCATCTATTCATCTCTCAGGCTGTCTTCCTTGGCCTTTTCCTTTCTATACAGCAATGCATTGCTCTAACTGCTAGTCAAGTCACCAGTGTTACATGCAAGTCTTCTATTCTTTATTTTACTTGTTATTGTTTCATTCTGTAGTAGTGTATTCCAGATCACTTTATTCTAGAGCTGTCGAGCGATTAACTTTTTTAATCGCGTTAATCGTGCGATTAATTATTTTAATCACACGTTAGCGCGTTAATTAACACGTCAATTCGACAGGTATAGTTCATGTCGTAGGTTGCCATCAGCAAACAACTGCAAGTCTTGCTGTTCACGACTCATCTACAAGATGCGACCACTGTCGAACTTGCTATCAAACAGTGATGCACAACTGAAAAATTAACCGACATTTGTTGTTAATAATTAACTGAATATTATTCAATCGTCAAATAACCGCAGTTCAATTGCATATTGGAACTCCTGCTTCCTAGAATTTATGTATGTGCATTAATTTTTTTAACGGTGTTAGTTTTTTTAATTGCGATTAATTCTTTAACGTGTTAACGTGTTAATTAATGCATTAATTCGACAGCTCTACTTTATTCCTTATCTCGATCCTCTCGACTAGTTTTCTGGTTATTAGTATTACTAGCTGTCAAACAATGTTAGCACGAACAGAACAGAGTGCAGTGACAGACAGAGGTGGCAGTACAACTCACATGTTTTTGTTGCTCCTCGGCGAGATCCCACTTCTTAATGCACGTGTCACGAGAACCTGTGAACAGCAAGTCACCCATTAGACACAGAGACTGGATTCCATCATAGTGCGGCGGCTCCAGATTGTACTTGGGACTCAGAACTCCGACCGAGTCTTCCATCACTTCAAACACCTACAGATGTTCAACCACGCCACAGTACACACACTGGCTGCACCAGCTTCTGTTAGCCTGGTTGTTTTGTACAGTTAAACCCATATACCTCGAGTAAATAATAAACACAACAACCCTTCAGTGCTCTGATGCTGTTGGTTGGGCAAACAGGAAGGACATTTGACCTGTAAAAACTGCTTCAACAATTCCCAAAAGTTCTCTTTCAGGAACATAGACTAATCCGAAGTAACACTCGAAAAACTGAGCAGTAAAATAAATATCACAAGCAGCAGCAGCAGCAGCAGCAGCAGCAGCAGCAGCAGCAGCAGCAGCAGCAGCAGCAGCAGCAGTAATAGTAGTAGTAGTAAAAAATCACATTTCACATCGGTTGCCTACGAATTTGCAAAATTTCACACCAGTGGACTGGCCACAAAAATGGACAACAGCCAAACTATATATTTCAAGACGGTAGCACAATACAACTGCTGCTACATCCAGCTCGAAAATAATGATGTTGTAGATGCATATCAGCTGTCATCATCATCAGATGCTACTGATGTCGTAGTCACATGTGACGCTGAGCACTTAACATAACAACACACTGCTGATACCTTCACATAATGGTCCTTTGCTCCAGTCACTACACAGATGTTGCCATCAGCCGTGTCTGTGTCATCAATTGCCAGCTTCATGATGGCAGCCTGGTGCCCACTTGACAGCTTCCCAACTGACTTGTACCTACATCACACAGCACAAGCCGCACTGCAGCCGAGCAATTCTCTCTCTCTCTCTCTCTCTCTTTTGATGCTGTGACAAATGATGCAGCATTTAGCAGCAGCACGCCACTAATCTCCACATTACGTAGACCCACTAGCAATGACGTGTACCTACTGATCAAGTGGTACTGGCTGCAGGGCCATGCACGTCATCATCAGAAGATTCCACAAGCCCAACGTACACTGCATGGGAACTCATCCCCTTTGCCGCGAGGGTTAAACCCAATCAAGCTAACATACAATCGAAGTCCGCCAGACAGTTGGCTTCATTAACAGACTGCAAATGAGACACATGAAAGGGAGACAAGCAGCCCATGGCCAAGACAGGCCTGGACCTCGTCTCAACAAAACTGTCCAAGCCCAGCTAGTTTGGGCAGAATTGATCCAAGGCTACATATACAGTTCAAAGTTTTCAAATACTCCAGCTCGCCCAACAGATGCTTGTCAGCTTCAATAGACGGCCGTCTGACTGGTTTTGTATGGTATTAGTTCGTTCCATAAGCTAACTGTCAGGTCTGGAACTCTTGATCTGGAAAAATGATAATGGAAATCCCGCTGGTGTAAAGTCAGTGAAACTGTTCAGGCTGAAAAATCAACAAGCCTCACCAGGGCCAGGCCGGGTCGGACCAGGCTGGGCCGGGCCTACAAATCAAGTTGCTTAAACAGGGTTGGGCCAGACTGTGCCGAATAATCAACTGGACACAGGATCATTCCAACAGTCCTGGTAACAGGGGTTACTGTAACACAACACTTGTCGTTTCTTCAGCAACAACTAAAACCATCACCAAGACTTACTGCACTTACCCAAAGAGGGATGGCCAGGCTGAGTGGCATGGGTGGCCTGATTTAATACCGAGATGTTATGCAATGAAAAACTCCACTTTCGTCACATCACCTTTGTACTCCATTCAAACACTACAAGATTACATTGACAAACTGACAGTAAACCATCAGCAAAGACCAAGTGTTGAGAAATACAACACTACGTACGTTCTTAAGTCCCAAATACGGACAGTGTTGCCTGCGGCACTGTACATGATTTCACCAGTAGAATTCAGAGCCATGTCAGATATTGCCGTCTCTCCAGGCGGACAAGTTACCTGCCGCGGTACATTGCTGTTACCGGTTGCACCTCCATCTACTGTCAGTCCAGCAGATCTACAAACACAAAGTCGACACAACCTTCACATTTAGTTGTTGACATCTGTCGGCCTTCTCCACTGACAACAACATACAAGCAAGGTTCCTACCTCTCCAGGGTCTTGAGGATCTGGCACTTTTCCGGCAAATATAGCGATAAGTACTGCTGTCGCAATGTCGCATTTATGCCTTCCAATGGCTCAACGCATATCGCGGTGCCCACTAGCGAACTGTTATGAAGTAAAAGTGCTGCAACGTTTGCCGTGGTGACAAACTCTCCTGGAAAAGTAATGAAAGCAGGCAGAGATTTTTGGAATGAAGGCAATACGCATCAGCCTCCCATGCTACTGTATCGACACGCAGAGTTTCAACTTCAGGCTGTCAGTAGTTCGTGAGATATCGCTTGATGAAAAAAGCGTCATCTATAAACACCTACTCAGCCACCCAGTCAGTCAGTCAATTAGCTCAATCTGACAGCATAGAGCTGCAACAGCTGCACTGAGGAATGTGCCATACTTTTATGCATCAACAAGATCTGGGAACTGGGTGTTTCACAGTGTCACAGTACACTGGATACCAGCATGCATCAAGTCACAGCAGTATTACAGAACAATAATAAACCTCATACTTACGGTCAAATAATAACAATAATAACAACAATAATAATAATAACAATCATGACAAAGTTAACAGTTCTGTCACTAGAGCAAAGACACTGAGAGAGTTCAGACAAAAGATGATTCACACTTTCAGTGCTTTGACTCTGTTGGTTGGGTGACAGGAAGGGCATCTGGCATGTAAAAGTACTACCGTACAACAACAATTCACAAAAGTTTTTTGGGGACAGGCCTAATCAGCAGTAACTTGGAGACCTGTGACCTGCTGGCTGAGTAGAGTTCAACGCCCCACCCGACACAATATAGGTCATTGACTGATATTGACAAACAAAGCAGTACAGGAAAATACAAATACAATACAAGAAAATAAACATACAAAAACTAAATACAAATCAAACAAAGCAGACAACCTAAAATACAGCAAAACAAAACTACCCTGGTGCAGTTGCCTCTTACGACACTCGGCCAGGAAACGAAGTGGGTTTATTCTACAATGGCCCCGAACCCACACGTCACACGGATTTGACACTTGAGTAAGTAATAAGATAACCACAACAACTCTGATGATACTGTTGCAGACCACTGCAGAGATTGTTACTAACGTCAAAGTTTTAATGCAGACATTGCCACGTCGTGGGTCCCAGACTTTCATGACATAAGCCGACACAGTATATACCAGACTTGTCATCTCAGCATACTGCACGCCAACAACATTGTTTGGATGTCCATCCAGCGTTAATATCTCCTCACTGTTGGACAGGTCCCAGATCTTACACGTCCGATCTGATAAACACGCAACATGACATTCCAAAAGCCTCAATAGCACGATATAAAAACAATTTCACAATGAACATAAAAGTACAGCCACAATGTAGACAATAAAACATATGCCATACAGCAACAACATTAGTAACAAAAATAACTTTATTACCGTCACTCCAAAATTCAACACCAGTTTTGTCAGAGACCATAATCTCAAAAACAGAGAAAATGCATACATTTAGCATGCAGAAACGTACACAAAACTTTGAGATATTAAAATGTAAATGTACACATGCATAAGAAACGACACTTCTCAACTACAGATACTGTAGTTATGAGAAAATATTAACAACACAGTTATAAAGTTATCACAACTATTCTCACCAGAGTTATAACTCAAATATATAGTTATCATTAATGGAGGCATTTCACTTCAGTTATAATGTTCAATACTGCTAATCATTTAACACTGATCTCTACACAAAAGTTGACTTCTTCCATTGGTTCAAACATTCAATTCACATAAATCTTTCCAACTTCTTACATTTATAAAAAAAATTACTCCGGAGTTTGGATAAGAAAATGCACACAGAAGCATCGACAATGTACCTTTGCTGCCGGTAAAGAGAAGATCGTCAATAGCAAACAGCGACAGCACAGCCTTGGAGTGTCCTACTGCAGTATAACAGTGCGCGATGGGACAACCCGATGTGGATTTACTCACGACCGAGTTAATCACACCCCTACACGACACAACAGTGACTCAGAGACATGCACATCAACAACAGACAGCTGATCAAGTTATTTCTTGGTTACAGCAAAACAGATAACTGTTTTAAGTCGTGCACTTCCTTGACGATAGCTTAAGACATGCTCAATGTTATGGTGCCACTGCTTCTAGAGAACTGGAGCATTTTGTCCACGTGTCCTTCCTGACGCCATCAGTCTCACACAGATCTCACCAGAAATTAAACCTACATCAGTGAAGCTGAGCTCTGGCTGGCTGCTGCAGCTGCACAGTTACTAGGGGCGTCCATCCCTTAACGACCAGGATGCAG
>Ga0209679_1001145_pt1 | contig 10921 bp, 11 predicted proteins | sample WorMetHEROISLAND_4_FD_187408 | JGI IMG/M metagenome (GOLD analysis project Ga0209679, IMG submission 187408) | Marine gutless worms symbiont microbial communities from Max Planck institute for Marine Microbiology, Germany - Olavius sp. 2 HERON... ...
CTGTCGTTTTCAGCAGAAAAATAAAAATAAGAAAATTAGTCCTGTTTTTTCCTAGAATGAGAACGCTGTATTTGCAGTTTTAAATGTTGTAAATTAAAGCGGAATTAGTTCGCCTTTTGTTGGTCTCTAGCACGTTTTGTTATTTGCATTTGCTGACTGTTGCCCTCTACAGACAGAAAATGTGTATGTAACATGTCCTGGTTATATGTAGTTAATTATGCTAATTAGCTGACCTACCGTGTCAGCTAGATAGTTAATTTGGAGTGTATTTGTTTGAGCAAGAGAAAATTCACTAACGTTATCGTAATCCAGCTAGCGTATATGTTTTGTGAGGTCGGTCTAAGCAGTACTGTCAGTATGTGTAACGTGTGTGAACGATGTTGTTATGCTAAACAGGCGGAGTCCTTAGGTAACGAAGGAAAAGTCGAGGAGGCGCAGATAAAAACTGCAAAGTGCGACCAGCTGAGAACTGAACGTCTGAAGCTTCAAGAGGTAACAGACCACCGCAGCTAGGCTCTAACGAATTCAGCAGATGTGAGGGTCATTTTAAAATCGCAATGAGTACAGAGCATACCTCTGCCGGAGTCCGAATTACTTAGCCCGGCCCGTTTGCTTTTTGGCCTTGCCCAGCCTGTTTTCCCCGCTAAAATTCCCGGCCTGGCCCGACCCGGCCCATTTAGTTTACTTTACACTAGCTGGATTAACGTTACTGTTTTCGACAGTCAGCAGTTCCAGACCAAACCAAACCATTATGGACTGAACTAGTATCATTCGTATGAAACTGGTCACATGGTCAGTACCTTCGCCGCCACTTAGCAAGTGAAGAAGATATTGTGACGCTCGGCGTGACGAGCGTCGCGCTGTGTGTGTGTCCGCTGCATTAGTCTCGGCGGCGAAGGTAATGCGCTGTATCCAGTGCTGTCTAGTTTTAACTGTGCCCGTTACGTGAACTATAAAGTATTTAAAATTTTAAACTCTGCATGTAGCCTTGGACCGATTCATCCTGCACATTCCAGATGATTTTTTGGCCCAGCCTGGCCCGTTTGACTGAGTCTGTTTTCTCGGCACGGCCCGGACCGGTCCATGCACAGATCTGATACAGAACTGTTTCCATGGAAGTAGAGCTGTCGAATTAACGCGTTAATTAACGCATTAAAGAATTAATCGCGATTAAAAAAATTAACGCCGTTAAAAAATTAACGCACATATATAAATTTTTATGAAGCAGGAGTTCCAACATGCAATTGAACTGCTGTTATATGACGATCGAATAATATTCAATTAATTATTAACCACAAATGTCGGTTAATTTGTCACTTGTGCATCATTGTTTGACGGCAAGTTCGACAGTGGTCACATCTTGTAGATGAGTCGTGAACAGCAAGACGTGCAGTCGTTCGCTGATGGCAACCTACAACATGAACTATACCTGTCGAATTGACGCGTTAACGCGCGATTAAAATAATTAATCGCGCGATTAACGCGATTAAAAAAATTAATCGTTCGACAGCTCTACATTGAAGTCTTCGTGTTATTATGTCACATTCCTTGTCCAATGAATATTACTTCTGTGTATAGTAGGCCTGTGTTGTCATCTAATATTCAGCTTCTAATTTGACTGTTACAGCGGGTGTTATAAAACAACTCGTGTGGACACATTATGTTGATATGGCTGTTGAAAATGAATAAAGTCTGTATTTTGATTGTATATACTTCAGCATAATAAACAAATAGTAATGTATTCCACAGCATTTATGGTCCTTTTCTCTTTCCGTCATATAACATCACAGGCCAGATTTCTTACATTTTCAACCTTTTGATGGAAAGACCATTATAGAGTGTAATTGTTCATCTTCAGGAGCCTTTCTTGTGATGTACCACTATAGCAGTCTTGCCAATTTTGAATTCAATGTGTCGTCATCGTCATCATGTAAGAGATTTATAGTGTACCTATTACAACAGGAAGAACATTGATGCATTGCAAATTTCACAAGTTCACAGAAAGTTAAAATGTAATGAGGCTGCCAATAAATGTTCTGGTATCAGTAAGTTATGTATAAGACTGAGACACAGGCTGACTTTCAAGTGTTGAGAGAAGTTAGCCAGATTACATTAGGAGTACGTGATCGAATCTGGCCTTGTACGACCGTGGCCTGTCGAGTCTACTTAATGACCAGTTGCACTGGCTCAACGTCCCTGAACGAGTCGAGTTCAAGCTCGCTGTTATGGTACGACGGTGTCTGGAGAATAAAGCTCCGAAGTACTTGAGCGATCACTGCACTCCGGTCACCGCTGTCAGCAGCCGACACTTACGATCAGCTGACCAGCATCAGCTGACTATCGCACTGTCAGTGGATTACTTTTGGCCGTTGGGCTTTCTCTGTGGCGGGCCCGACGGTCTGGAACTCACTACCGACCGAGTTTCGTGGTCTGTCTGTCGGTTTGGTGACTTTAAGTGCACGTTTAAGACGATACTATTCACGCGAAATTAGTGCATTTAGCGCAATAGAGATGTTTGTATGACATTGCGCTATATAAATTTCCAATTCTATTCTATTCCGTTCTTACGGTTGTGATTTCAGAGGTGCTGGATAGGATGTCTCCGTCTCCAAGTTCTGACTTGCATGGTTTGTGGTTTGGCAGATGCGGGACAGAATGCTGCGTCCGTATGAGGAGGTGTATAAACGCCGTCCAATGGAAGTGTGCGAGATATGTGGGGCCATGTTATTTATTGACGATGCACCACAGCGCCTCGACGACCACATTCAGGGCAAGCAGCATGTTGGATATGCCCGCATCCGAGCTTACATTGCCGAGCGACAGAAAAAACGAGAAGAGGTAGCTGTTTGTATCATTTTATCATACGATCGACGTATATCAGTCCTGATACATACATCACTTGTTATAACTGTTATAACCTGGCAACGGGCTGTTATCATTAGCGACGGTCTGTTAAAGATGGAAATTCCCGGGGCAGGGCTGTTATCAGTGCAAGTGCTTCTAAAGGTTGTAGCTTAGTTTGGAATTTCCATGTCATGGGCAGCGACGGACGTCTCTGATTGGTTGTTGCAGCTACCGCTAGCGCTGTATATGCATCGCAGCAGATGATCAGTTTTCATTCATCAGTAATGGCAGATAAAGTAACCGACACACTTAACTTCCTTAACGGAACTATACGTGGCAACATTACAATAAATATCAATGAAAACGCAGCGCCAGCTGCAAAGCATCATCATATTATCATCGACAGCGATTCCGAAGAATAGGCCAGGCCGCGCGGCTTGTTCTTGCGTTCTGAAGTTTAGTTCTTTAGATAAGGTTCTATTTGCAGTGTTATTGGAACACTGGACATTGTACCGCCATAGATAAGCGTTGCTATTTCAACTCTTACAGTAAAATGACTACATTTATTTGCAGTTTTACGCATAATTTAATTATTAGTTCAATGGTCATCGTTGTGATTAAACGTCATCAGCTTAGAACTTCTGCCATTCAGCAAAGTTACTGATATACCGTGATCGTATGATAAAGAGGTTATGACATGGCTGTTTTCATATCGGCCCTATATCAAGCCCTTGATAGATAACTGCCCTTGGCTACGCTTCGGGCAGTTCTTGACGTTCGGGCTTGATATACAGGCTGATATGAAGACAGACGTGTTATAACCTCTAACTACATGATGATAGTAGTAACCATTTGGTTCTCATGCAGGGTTCAGAAAAACCCTGTTTTATTGCTTGTAGATGGAAAATAAGAATGAAAATGATGGGAAGGAGGCAGAAAAGCCAGCTGATGTGACAGCTGATGGCTCTGGTGATTGTAAACCTGATGCCACTAATGTCAACAGCACGTCTTCTCATCCGGTCAATAATGACGTCGAGAAGAAAGATGAATCACAGCACCGTGACAGCCGGTCAGCCGATAGAAAGAAAGAAGACCGCGAGTCTAAGCGTGACGATGATCACAAAAGCCGCAACACCAGTTCTTCAGAGAGACGGAGGTCGGAGCGCGATCGGGAACATCATCGGGATAGTGAGCGAAGTCGAGACAGTGACTCTCGGCGCCACGAGAGGGATCGCGATGAGCGGCATCGTGGCGACGATGGCCGGGAACAACACCGGAGTCACGACAGAGATAGAAGCCGTGACAGGCGACGGCACGACGACCACCATGTCCGCCGTCACGATCACCCAAAGAATTCCGCTTCCGCTTCCAGGCGCTCGGAGAGAAGTCGCTCCAGGTCACTGAGAGATTCAAAGTCGCACTCAAATCGAAACGAATCTTCTAGTGGTCGACACAGAAGCCGAGATAGGTGAATTCTTTTCTCCATGCGAGTCTGTGTTCTTTCTTTAGCCTATACGTTTTGGCTGCCATGTCATTTTCTGATGGCCTTATCGGGTGACAGGACAAACGGATTTAACTTCACAGGTTTGGGCTGATAATTTATGTAAAGGAGCAGTTTTATAAGCACATGTCAAACTGATTCATAGTGGATATTTTGATAAGTGTACATTTTTGTGTGAATTTATAGTTTTCTGGGATCGATAGCACTTGTCGGATCAGCTGTAGTAGTATGGTAGCTGGGAGGACATTGTGCTATCGCACCTCTGGATGCAAACCCAAAACCAAAGTGTTAATAAGTCATGGCAGTACAACGTCATATTGTTATACTTTGATATATTATATTATAGGGTTTGATGGAAGCCTCAAGGCGGAAAAATATACAGTGTACGTTACGAGGTACGAAGGAATAGTTTGCTGTATTGTTGCACCAGTTTGTAATGAAGTACTTTCCAAACTGCTGGAAATTTGGGACATTGTGGAATTACTGATGATGTTAGATATACTAGGGCTGTTGTTGTTAATTGAATAGCGTCGACTAAATGTACATGGCAAATATAATTTTGAATCAGACAATTATAAATACAAAGGAGGCAGCGGCAGATGGCATCTTCCTTTCGATCAGAGTAGGCAGTTGATGGATTTCTGAATTTTTCGGTTCCGCTTTACATTAAATTCAAATTCAAATTAGATGCAAACTTGATTAAGTTTTCATTTAATTTGAATTTGGATAAACATAGCTCAGTTTTTAATAATGTCAGCTTAGTGCCCCTAGTTGTTGGCTTCGCTTCGTCCTTTCAGTGTCTTAATGACATTGATTGGGCGAAGGAAGTTATCCAACAATTCTCATTTCGGGTGGTAACAGCAGATTTGGCTGTTTCCCAAAAGTATATGGACTTGATGCATCCATTCACTATGCAACAGACTTGGTCTTGAAATGCAGATGAGTACAGCAGTAAGCTTAATTTATCACTAATATGAAACCGTTTGGTTTCCCTGCAGTCTAATTTGGCACTTTTTGCTTCTAATATTATTTTGGCCTCCATATTTGTTTTTACACCCAGTGTTTCCAGCTTTTTTGATGTAGTTTATGTCTTGCTATTACGAAGTGTTTGTCTTGGGTTTTGTCTGTAATTATATTTATGTCAATATAAACAAAACACTACGGACTTGCTTACTTCCAGCAGCGAGGACTGCCACGTGAAGTGTTGGGCATGCAAAAACTCGTTCAATAGTGACTTTACAACATTCTGCACATTTCGTCTACGACGCCTATGATCGAGTTTTGTATTTGTGTTTCTCCAAAGTCTTTTTTAGCAATCAGCAACTTGTTCAGCTGTTGTGAGCTGCAAATACAGATATATGTCAGTATTCAGTCATTGTTGACTGTCTGAGTTCATGTTTCGATTAGAAAAGAGATTAACACTATAGTTATCACTTTTTCTTAGAATAAATACCAAGTTAATCGTCAACATGAACTGACGATATAATCGGTGTTAACTTTAGTGTTAAGTTCCAACATTTCCGATCATCTCCTAGATAAGAAGAAAGTTAACATGAAATGCCGGCTAACACCAAAGTTAATCTGAACATTTCCGATTAACACCAACCAGCTTCCATGCAAATGAATAGACATATGTACTTAATCTCTAGGGATAAAGAATTTTCTTAATCAGTTTTCAGTTCGCTTTTTGATTTAACTATGTAAACGTAAACAAACGTCATGCAATCACGTGACCTCGTGTGCTCTCGTCTCGTCTGCTGCTATTGTAATGTAACGTGTATGTTTGATAAATGATAATGTAAAAATATTTTATATTTACTTCTGCTATGCTAGCGCTAGCGGCGATTAACTGTGTCAGTGGATCGAAAAATGGATGTAAGGTGCGCAAGTTTTATTTTTTATTTCAGATAAGTAGTTTTCTAATCGTGAAGTTAATCCGACTCGGTTATTAATGAGGTTTGGATTAAGAAATACAGATTAGAAAAAGTGTTATCTTTTTTTCTAATAGAAAAATGAACTCAGCCACTGTAATATAATAAACTTATGATACTGAAGTTGCTGACAATGATGCTGGGGCCATCGTTCGGATCTGCATTTTTTATCATATGCATGACCAGCCTGAAAGGTTGAACATTCTACCTCGTCTCCACAAACCATATCATTCATTGGACTGCTTCAGTCTTTGGTTTTGTCTGTACTGTACTTTTGTACTGTTCTTATGACGATCGTATCTCGGGTGCGACGGGCTCTGCTGCCTCAGAATTTTTATCAGTTCTAGAGGGTGACAGTGGGCGAGTAGTTGGTTAATGGCAGTGGCACATCAGCACAATATAGACCATTCAGTGCCATGAGTTATTAAAAACATATAATGTGTTAATCAGAAATGGTGAAATGGTAAAATCAAGGTTAATTAGCTAATACAACGTAAGGATTATATGTAATGATAAAAGTTTATATGTTTAATAAAAGCAATATTTCGAGAGTCTGCGATTTCAAAGTGAAGTTCTTTCAGTGTATCGACTCAGAAATATCTTTGACACACTGCACTGAGATGAGTGCAGTCTATCAAAATATGCTTAACAGTTGATGCAGACTGGCAAGCTTGACATTCCAGTTGATTTTCTCCCTTTAGAGGATAGAAGTTAACGAGTCTTGTATGACCAATACGAAGACGATTGATAACAACTCTGTTGTAGAGGGTGACAGGATGATGATAGTGAATACACTTGTCTCCCAGAATGATGCCCAGAAGGGCAGCCGTAAAGTGGCAATTTACATAATTGGGGAATTGCCATATCTAGTTGTTCTGGTTGTTGGCAAGGATTCAACTGTAGCTGCCATTAGCTTTACTTGAAAGTGAACGTTTGCCTGTTAATCTTAAATGGCTGTAGCTGCAGAAGAAAAGCTGTGCATGTAGTGACACTGTACAACTGTCTGCATCGTTTGGTAGGTCAGATGGACGTTCACAAAGCCGGAGAGACCGGTCCCGGAGTCGACACTGAAGTCTTGCGGCTGACACACGTCACACAGCTCTCGACTAAGCATGGATGGTCACCTCGTCTGCATGGCTGCCGACTGACTGTGGCTTGGTTGACCATCCATCCATCCGTCACATAGCTTAGAGACTCGAGTTGTGGCAGATGACAAGTGCAGTGAGGTTATGGTCGGTATGCCAGGCCACAAAGTTACTTTGACACACTGATGTACAGTTGTTGTTGGCAGCAGTTTGGTCCGAATGACAACTGCGTTGGTTTTGAAACTGGTAAATGATATAATCTGATAAAGGTGTCCTTTAACAACGTTCACTCACTTGTTGGACTTTGATACACCTGTCTGCGGGGTCGAGTTTTTTTTTATATGAGCTCGTGATAACGACATCAATGACTTGGTTGTAGTGGATTCCAGTTTGCCATTGCCTTTACAAGACGTCGCTCTTCAACCGTAATTTAAAGTTTTTTTATAGAGTTACTGGCTAATTTAATATAAAATAAATGCCGTATCAACTGTAATTATTCTGTTAATGCTTAATTTTGCAGTTGATCACCACCGGATGTCCAGTGAGGAAGACGGTCATTGCCTATGCTAATATAAAATACTGTCACATGATTTCTGCATTTGTGCTGCTTCTTTGTATGTCAGTTGCGACAGCCACTACAAATGTGCAGGTGCAGAGATTTTTGTACAAAAAGTAGAGCTGTCAAATTAAAAATTAATCGCTATTAAAAAAATTAACGCATATACACAAAATTTATGAAGCAGCGATCGAATAACATTCCATTATTAACAACAAATGTTATTATGTTGGTTAATTGGTCAGTTTTGCATCATTTTTGACAATTGTCGGACCGGTCACATCTTGTATAAGAGTCGTAGCAAGACGTGCAGTCGTTCGCTGACTGCAACAGGTCTACAACAAACTAGACCTGTCAAACTGACGCATTAACACGCGATTAAAATAGTTAATCGCACGATTAACATGACTAAAAAAAATAATCACTCGACAGCTCTGACTATAAGGTTTAATTACTGTGCAGAAAGAGGCATTTTGTTTAATGGGTGATTTTCATGATGCATACTAAGGATTTGCACAAAAGGCTTAGCGAGTTAATATTACTGCACTCACTCTACAAATAGGAGTCGAGCCCAAAATACAAATCAAATTTTATTGTAAAAACTACAATAATACTATAATAAACATCTATGCAATACAAAAATGCATCATTACAGTAGCTCGGTCCAAACGACTTCATATACACAAACAGTCATTTACTGCTGCTACTGTGTAACAGCAGTCATTGTCACTAATTTGTTCCTGAAATAAAATGATTACACGTCAATGAACAGCAGTAAAGACGACGTCCGCAGCAAAATAATCTTTCAGTGTCTGCACTGCTTTGGTGATCTGCAACATAAAAGAAACAATTTAGTAGGGGCAAATGAGTACCTAACTACAGGGTACAGAGGCAAAGGACAGAAGCAACTGATACGACTTAATGACAAGGTCTGTATACACGTGAATTTAACATCAACATTGTACTGTATTTCCAGGCACGGAATTATACTTGAGACTAAAATTTTGGAAATTTTATATCTAGAAGCTACTTCTTCACTATAACTGCTTTGGGTTCTTGTAACGCACCTACTTTTCAGGGGTTAGTCAAGATTAGGCGGTCAGGGGCGTAGCCAGGAATTTGCTACAGGGGAGGACAAAAGAGGGTCTGGGGGACGCCCCAGCGGGGTCCAGGGGACAGCCCCAGTGGGGGCCTGGGAGCAAAGCCCCCAGAAGCCAGAGACAAATGCTAATTTCCAGCTACAATGGTGGGGATGGGGACATGCACCCATGTCCCCCTTGGTTAGCCACTGTAGGCGGTGCTTAGAAGTAAACCTCTGAGAATCGTTGGAACAGGATTTAATCCTATATCTTTATTCTTATTTATTTTCTCGGCCATGGATCCGCAGCATTACACATAGCTGCAGAGTGTTATACAATATACATGGATTCACATAAACCACAATGTACATTACTATTCACAGTACCAGTAATGAACGGCATCCGGCCTGTAAAAGTTCTGCCACAACAGGTACCAAGAGTGTACTTTTGCCGACCGGCCTAACCTGCAGTAATTGTGGAAAAATGGACCGGTTAAACAATGACAAGAGTGGGAGAGTATTGCGCTACTGTCCAGTACACTAGTGTGTTCTTCGATAGCACGCATCACCAGGGACCACGGTTTTCTGCAGAAAATTTTCTCAAATTTCACAGTGCACTGCGGAAAAATCATCTAAATACTACACTTGTGAATCAGTTTGTTTTCTGGGCGAATTTCCAGTCGCTGAGCACAGCTAAACCACATACAGACGTACAAAACGACGGGCTCCTTAACATGTATATCAACAGTTTACATGCATGTACAACAACTTGGTTATGCCAGATCTCTAAGGGAGAACCTGTGTCAGGGTGGCCACAAACCTGGAAAACCTGGAATACTCGGATTTTTCTGAACACGGAAAACTCAGGGAATTATGTGCAACCTCAGGGAAAAATTGTAACAAATAAAGTATTTTTAGTTCATCATTCAATTATTTGTGTAAAACAGCTGTTGACTGGGTAAACAGGATCATTAGGAACGGAGATGACGTCAGAGTGCCTTGGTGACCTGTTATATTGCTGGAGTTGATGTGGAATGACCCTTGATGAAGGTCATTATTACATTTACTTTTTGTTGCAATAACCTATGGATGGAAAAGTAAGTTTATGGCTTTGGAAAAGCCTGGAAAACTTAGGGAATTTTTTCCTCTACTTTGTGGCCACCCTGTGTGTGCACTGCTGCAGCAGGTTTTCAAGTTGTTTTTTTTGAAAACAGGCCACTGCCAGACCAACAAAAAACAACTAGAGAGCACTGGATACAGCACATTACCTTCACTGTTGAGACTAATGTGGCGGACACACACACAGCTTGACAGACGGACGCCGAGCAACACAGTAACTTCTCTGCTTGCTAAGCGATGGCAAAGGTAATAATAATAACGCTAACTACACGGTGTTTCATAAAATCGGGACCCCTTTGTATTTTTGCAATAATATTATACCTTGTGGACCAATTTCAATAATAGATACACCAAATTGTTCAGAAGAAAACTGGCTTAAGACACGTGATACTTTTACTTACTTAACTTTTATATATTATTTAAAAATCGTGACGTCACATCCAGCGCGTCGGGCTCACGAAACTGTACACTCCTGAAAGTCGAGACGCCAGACTTCATTCCACCAAATTTGTGGCCACCTAACAGCCCCGATCTGAACCCAGTCGACTACAAGATCTGGGGCGTGCAAGTAAAACGGGTTTACAGGACAAGCATTAAGGATGTCGATGAGCTTCGACGCCGGATTGCTGAAGAATGGGACAAACTGGGCTGCTGGACCAGTGCAATTGATAAAGCAGTTGGAGTGGCAAAGAGCGTGTGTGGCTGCAGGTGGAGGACAGTTTGAACACAACATGTGAACATTTATCATTTATGATATTTTGTATCGGAATTTTCAGACCCAACTCTTTGAAATACTGCTGGTTTGTT
>Ga0209679_1001146_pt1 | contig 10917 bp, 4 predicted proteins | sample WorMetHEROISLAND_4_FD_187408 | JGI IMG/M metagenome (GOLD analysis project Ga0209679, IMG submission 187408) | Marine gutless worms symbiont microbial communities from Max Planck institute for Marine Microbiology, Germany - Olavius sp. 2 HERON... ...
GGAAATAGCGCCATTCGATCCGCCGTCCCCGAAAACCCTACCCTAGAACCAAACATGAAGTGGATCGGATGAACCGTTGCCGAGATATGGCCGTTCGAAGTTTTCCAAAATGTGAGGTCGGTCGGTCGGTCCTCACTCCTCTATATTACATTGTTCTCATATACTCCTCTACGCTACGTTAGGAACGTAGCGCGCGAGGAGTAAAAATGTGATGTAGACTCTATCTATTAGCTGGTGTCTGTGTACACTGCAGGACTACGAGTGGCTCGGATACTCGGTGGATGTCGGTAGAATTAGTGATGGGCAGACGTGGATAGTTGCTGGATCACCGACGTACAGGCTCTGTGCACGGTATGCAACTTTCTTTTTTTGTGATCATAGCGTACGCAGAGGGCGTCGAGGGTACAAACCCCCAATCGGGATAAAAAAAATTTTCCGAACAAAAATTAGACCCCATTACTATACTGACCTGTAAAACAAACAGACAGACAAACAGACGCGGGTGAGGACATAACCTTCTACTTTTGGCGGAGATAAAGAAGAAGGTTAAAGCCGAGTATAGCTCTTCGTGTGAAACCCATCTCAGAGCTACGGGGCGTCACTTGCCGGGTCAGACAGGACAAACAGTGTTACCTGCCACCCAACACAAGTGAACGCGCCCCACCTTAACCCCAGCCAGACAGGCCAGTACTCGATTTACCTACCCCAGAGGGATGGAAGGCTGAGTTGACCTAGGTAGTTCACAGCTTGTATACAGCAGACATAGCAAAAGAAGATCTCTATACCCCCTTCTTACCCCCACCCTCCCACCCTTTTCCTCCCCATTCTTTCTCCTTTTCAACTCTCTTTTATTCGGCTCCCCTCCTGTTCCACTGGGGTCCAGGATTAAAATGGTAAAGATTCCTAAAAAGTGGCACGACCGGAAATCGAACCCACGACCGCTTGATCGCAAGTCCGACGCCCTAATTGATGACATTAAACTGTTTGCAGTCAGAAACAGATATTACATTACATTACATTAGATTTTTTTAACGTGGCCTAAGTAAAAACCGCAAGGACCACGAGAGATAGACGCTGTGCTGTGTAGCTCGGACTGCAGTCATGACGAGAAGGACGTTCAGTCTGTCGGCAAAGTAACGGCGTTCAAGTCGAGCGATATGACGTCACCAGCAACCACCATCAGCGCATCAGTCCAGTTCAGTCAGCTTGGCGCTTACGTCAGCATTGCGTCATACAACCACAGTGACGTCATCATTGTGTCATCAACCGCTGCACCCGGCATGTAACTGACTTGTTGTACCGCTCTGTCGCAGAGCTGTAGAATTGTTGACGCAAATGTACTAGTCTAGCTTGGACAAACATCAACCCTCAAACTACAGTGTGGTCCAGAAAAAATATCACCCTTTTAATATCATTGCAATAACTTTGCCTAGTGTCAAACAGTTTTCGTAATTTGTTGCAGGTGTACGCTACAGGAAATTTGCAACTAGTGATTTTATAGTTAGCCCACCTAACACGGTTTGTGTAACAGCACGTCCTTGTAAAAACTTGGATCACAACTTTATCCGTATTTATTATCCATCTTTGCTGCAGTGAATGCACAGTAAACGTGAAAAATGTAAGTAAGTAAAATAAAGCAAGTTACAGCAGGTGACTAAAATGTCGTACAAGGTCATCAACGATTCGTTGCTGTATAACCGTCCATAGCTGTCACTCGTTGCTTGAAACCCACGTTTACCGATAATCCGAGGGTCTGTTAATCCGAGGGTTCGTTAATTAATCCGAGGGTCATGTACGTACTATAGATAAGCTTTAGGGTTAAGACTAGATTATCGAACCCTCAGATTAACGAAACTCGGATTGTCGACCTATAATCCAAAGCTGCAGTGAAATTGGCCAGGCCAGAAGCCAGAACTTGGGGTATTTGGTGGTAGTTAGGAGTTAGTATAGTGAGTGAGCTGTAGCCCAGAACCTGGTGAAGTGATGTCTGCTGTAACATGAGAGACACTGTTGATGCAGGCGATGAAGAGATGAGGCAGACGGGAGTGGTTCAGCTGTACAAGATCATCAACGGAGAGGTCGACGTTAGTCAACCGCTGATGACGCTGACTGGAGACAGTGAACTTGGCAGATTTGGAGCTAGCGTTCTTGTTAGTTCTCAAAGCATATATGACTTGACTTACTTACTTGATTTATTCGTTCACATAAAGCATTGTACACTCACCAGATGTCGCTGCTAGTTGTCTCATTTCAGCTTTGTTTTGTGTTGCCTGCCGTCTTCATTTTCCTTCAGGTGTACTTGAAACGGCTCGGTCGGGTCCGCCATTCCGAAGGGCCAACAATCTAGACCTAACCCTAACCATGACAGACTCTAGCCCACCTAACCCTAACCTAACCCTAACCTTAACCCTAGTATGAGGGTGTTAGTCGGGTTTATGGGGCGAGAGCCCCTCGGAATGGCGGCCCGACACCCTTGAAACCCGCTGTCCAGTCCACAGTTCTCATCTTTGAATGACCTGGAAATCCGTTTCCACGTCGTCATCCGGGGATCGCCACTAAAATCTAATCACTCAGTCCTTAAGGGCCACGCTCCACCGCTCCAAAAATTTCGTCAAAATCCGTTCACAACTTTTTGAGCAATCCAATGTATAGACAGACAGACCTAAAACATCTATCTCGTTTCCTGGCGGCGAGGTAATAATAGCATACGTTAGACGGTGGTTGCATGTAAAATAAAACATTTGCAAAATTTTGTGAAATGTTTTAGTGTTTTATTTTACATGTAACCAACCACCTCTAAAATGATTTTAAAATGTTTTACGCTAAAACATTTGCAAAAATGTTGCAAAACATTTTTAGCAGTATCGAACACGGCTTGAAGACAGACAGTGGTTACATGTAAAATAAAACACTAAAACGTTTTTGCAAATGTTTCGCAAATGTTTTATTTTACATGTAACCACGGTCTTATCGCCTATGATATGATGTTCCTGACTATCGTTATGGATCGTTTCCAGCGGGAACGCCTGGGAACGGCGTTCCCAAAGTTATTTTGACAGTGGGAACGACATTTAAACCAGCTGTAGGTGAACTGTACAAAAAGCACCCAGTTTGCACCAACATTCGCCTATTTGAGATCCAGAATCGAATTTTTTTCTGGGGAGGGGCGGATGGGGACAGCCTCCTCCCCAGACCCTTCCCTACTGCGGAGGTTGACACCCCCTCCCTACATGCACGGCGACGGGTGGCCCGTGGGAGTGGAGGGGACACCCCCTCTCCACAATTCACCCCCTCGGGGCCTTATTTTGCTAATCCTGGAGCCCAACGGTTTGGTTCCCACACTGCTTTTTTAGGAAACGATCCCTGACTATGGTACTGATGTTAGGTTGCGATGTGTGACTGTGTGCGTAATATGTGTAGGTTTATAACAGTCGATCTGATGGACTGGATCATCTAGTTGTCTCATCGCCATATCGTTCTCAGTCTGTGTTCTCTGAAAGTACGTCGCTTTGTGAACGTCCACGTCTTGTCAGATTCCGTTACAGAATTAATCACCAGATGGAGCCACTGCTCCCGCACTTCTACAGACAACGTTTCCGAATCATATAAACACAAGTTAATTGTTTGGATAGGATGGTAACAGGGTAGGCGTGCCGCTAAGAATCGTACCCCGCATAAACTTACAATTATTCTCCCCTAGACTTTGTGACATGTTAATGTCAGTTTTTTTAATACTAATTTTTTTCTCAAGGTAGTGTGTGCGTTGGTGCGATCTTTAAGATCACTGCATAGTAAATTTCAAACTTCTTACCGTCGTCAAAAAATTGTCATATCTTCCAAATTATTTCACTCCGCCTATGAAAGAATTGGGCAAATTTGTAAATAACTGACGAAATTGCGAAGAACAATCTCGGTTGCTTAATTCTTTGGACCACCCTGTCCCCTGTGAACTGATAACATGCCAACACGAGTGAAGTGTGATTACGATGATGATGAAGATGATGATGATGATGATGTTTCTGTTAAACAGGAGAGGCTGGTCGTGTCTATGAGTTCATTGCTACAGCAACTGATGTCTCTGCTAAACAGGTCCAACGTCATTCTTTTGTTTCGTGTCTGAGCTTTTTTGTCTTCTGTCGTTGCAATCCAACAGGGCCTCGTCGTCACTAATTCCAGTCAGTCGTGAAAAGTAGAATTTTGACAGAAACTTCAACAGCGGGTCCCTCACGAAGGCCTCTATTCACCCGACTGCATCAGATCCACTCTTGTCTGCAGGCTTCAGACGTTCTTCAGCTGATCACAGAACGCAGTTGGAACTGAGTCTAAAGTTTGACCCATGACCTGACCCGACCCAGAGGTCTTTGACCCTATGACCCGACCTGACGCAGTCGCTGACCACTCTGAAAAACAGATACCTTGAAGATTTGACAGGACTAGGAGCTATCTGTCCAACACACTGACCCATGACCCAACTTGACCTGACTGAAACAGTTGGCCCGGTGACCTTTGAATGACCTAGAAACCCGCTTCTAACTCCGCTACAGACCAATCAGCGTACAGACCAGCTGTAATTGCTCACCGCTCAGGGTCGCCGCTCGCGTAATATGATGATGATGATGATGATGATGATGATGGTGGTGATTGTTACGATTACGATGTTGCATCATTCACGAAGACGCTTTTCCCTGTATTTTCACTGTTCGTTTTCTACACATATCAACAAATGACAGACAATATCTAGACAACTTGGAATGACTAAAGACCGTAAAGCTCACCCTACACTAGCCGACACGACAAGACGCGACATCAGGCGATAGTCGTGTTTCATCTTGTCTAGCAGTGTGAAGTGGTCTTAAGTCTGTCATACACAGTGTTGACTGAAGTAAGGTAGTCAAGCCGTGATCACTGTATGTCTGTTTGTCTGTTTGTCTGTGTGTCTGTTTGTCTGTATGTCTGTGTGTCTGTGTACAGGCAAACGTCACGTACTTGATGCATGACGTCATTCAGTCTCGCTTTGGTTCATCGACCGCTGTAATCAACAGCCGTGACAATGTATGCATTATTTCACCAACGTATTACTACTATTATTATTATTATTATTAGTAGTAGTAGTAGTAGTAGTAGTAGTTAGTAGTAACAGTAGTAGTATTTTATGTCCTAAGTGGTAAAGAACCAAAGGGCTAAAATCAAAGGCTAAAAACAAGCGTTTGGTACTGGTGATACTAGTGGTGGTAGTAGTAGGCCTAGTAGACTAGTAGTAGTAGTAGTAGTTAGTGATCGGAACGGGTGTACCCCGCGTACCCGGGTACCCGTTTCAATATCCGTTTACCCGGGTACCCGTTAGACACTCATTAGCCGTTTGGATTTTTTTTTTAAATTGTGAAATCAGCGAAAGTTCGGTGTTCGTGTATCGTCTTCGCCTATTTAAAGTAACACACTTTCATGTACCGTGGTAAAGAACCAAAGTCAAAACCAAAATTACACCTGACTGAGTTTGCCCGTAACTTTTTATCGACGTGCTTGCTTACTCACGACTTACTAGCCTTAAGCTGTTTGCCAAGTCAGGCAAATTAACATTGCCTTTAAATAAATTTGAAATTAATTTTGAAACAATCGTTACAAGTCTTTGCTAAAATACAGTACAGTAAACAGCATTTTTGCATTGCAGTACAGAGATTTATAGGACCGTTATATCAACGCATCATAGAACTGTATAGCAATATTTGCATCCGCAAAGTAATTGCTGAAACGGGTACTCGGGTACTCGGGTACCTGTTTCAATACCCTTCGGGTACCCGGTTTTTAAATATCCGAAAGTCCGGCTACTAGTAGTAGTAAGTAGTAGTAGTGGTGGTGGTGGTGGTGGTGGTGGTGGTAATACAACAAATACTACTAGTACTAGTATAAATCTACGTTTTACTTATTTACTTACTTACATACTTACAGCCTCCGTCAGAATTTCATAGTTTGAGCCTCTGCAGTTTACTGAAACATGAGCTGTCTATCTTCAATTCTTCATAACGAATCCCGACTTGTCTCCTTCCCCCAATTCTGTTATGGCACCCAGTGACGTAGCAAGTGGCGCTGACAAAAAATTGTTTACAAAAATGGAAACTGATGAAATAAGCAACTGTTGCCGAAATGCAACAGAATGCACCAAGTCACATATTAAATTTCAAAAATTTTCCGGATGTGATATCCCGAGCCCCCAACCACTGGGGTCTCTACCTCAGACCTCGAGAAAGGGAGGGATGGAAAAGAGACGGGATAAGGAGGAGAGAGAGGAAAAGGGGAGGGAAAGAAAGGGAGGGGATGGAAGGGGCAGACTTTGACCCTTGACAAAATCTTGGAGACGCCACTGATGGTGCCCCCTATGATGTGCAACGTGTACGTATGTTGGTGTGTGTAGCAACAGTTGCTGATCGGAGCGGCCCACTACGGTGTCGACTCAGCAAGACTCGCCGGCACAGTTGCCGTCGTTCAGCTATGAATAAACATCGACCGTCCACCTGCAAATGAATATTCATAGACACATAGTTAATATGTATTTCACTGAGTATCAGGACTAGACCTGTCAGTGACGAAGTAAAAAAATAGCTAATTACAGTATTTACTTGTAAGTACTATTGAGTAACTTTGTGCTTTAATTAAGTATTTCGACTGTAATTAATTTTACCATAAAGAGTGGTTCAAAAAAGTTAAGACTGTTTTTGTCATAACTGCATGAAACATTGGCTGATTTTTGAAAATTTTCACCAGTATATTTAACTGTAAGTTTGCAATAAAGTAATAATTAAAGATCCAGTTACACTTCAAACTCTTCGCTGCTACACTACCTTGTGAAATAATAATTTCAGCTTTTGGATACGAAAATTAGAGAAATGAAAAAGTAGGCAACCAAATTTCACAACTTCATGACTTCATCCAGTGTTGATTGATTTTCAAAATTCTTTCACTATCACTTCCAACGTCGATGCAAGGTGACTCGACGTTGGAAGTGATAGTGAAAGAATTTTGAAAATCAATCAACACTGGATGAAGTCACGAAGTTGTGAAATTTGGTAGCCTACTTTTTGGGCCACCCACTACATCGGAAGGTGTACATTGACGTTCACTAGTTGTGCTCAGTGCTAGGCAGGGGAGCCTATCAGTGCTCGGCATTGAAGGGTTAACTTCCTCGTATCAGTATAGAGACGTTGTACGCTCAAACGACGTAATTGGCAAGCCCGGATGTCAGCGGCTAACAAGAATACGCGCAACTAAAAGCTTCTATAGCGTTGTTTGTTGTCGTCGTTATAAACGCCATCTAGTGACTGAATCTGCGTCATACGACACTGCGCCTTCGCGCGAGAGATAATGGAAAATTTAATGGGACGCAAGACGCTTGTAACAGATACGCGTCGACGTGCAACTAATCATTCCATCGTCCGTTCAATGCAGAAAATTTGTCAGATGGAATTTTGTGCCGTAAAACTGACGAAGTATTTCGCCCGTCAAGTCCATTACTCGCCTGTATGGCGTTTCTATTCTCCGTCTCCTTTTCTACATTTCCGTCTGCTGTTGCTGCTGCTGCGTCAACTGTCAGTTACGCTGACTGATGTAATGGCGATCGAAACATACAGGGTGGTACAAAAAAGTAAGCCAGCATGCAAGTTGTGTCATAACTCCATCAAATATTTACCGATTTTCAGAATTCTTTCAGTTCCACACGCATCGGTAAATTTACAATAAAGTGGTTATTAAAGATCCCACCACACCTGAAACACTTCGCTACACTACTTTGAGAAATATTAGTATTCAGAATCTGCCATTATATTTCACAAGGTGAAAGCGACGCATGTGAGGTGTGGGGGATCGTCAATGGCCACTCGTTGCACATTTACTGTTCACGGCTGTAGAATTTTTAAATTCGTAACAAGTGAATAACAGTTTTTAAACTGTTTTCAAAACTGAGAAGTTTTATGTTTTGATTTGTAAATGTGAATTCGTGAACAAATCAATTCTTCTGTACGCCGCGCTCCCTGCCGGAGCGCGGCTGATAAAGTAGTCTAACCTGAGTGTCGGTGTGTCTGTGTAATCATATATTGTGAGTAAAATATCGCCATAAATTATGAACGGATTTTAATAACTTTTTCGGGGAGATGGAGCATGGCTCAGGGAGCAACAGCTTAGATTTTGGTGGCGATCCAGATTCTTTCATGGATTCTAGATCATTTTTCAGGATTATGAAGCAGATAGAGCGTAAACTGACATTTTGCAGTGAATCATAGCACAAGCATGTTATGCACGGATTTTTACGAATTTTTGAAGGGGTGGGACGTGGCCAATCGATTAGACTTTGATGAAGATCTGGATTATGATCCGTATCCAGATATTTTTTATTGTCCAACGCGGCTGACAAGTCTTTCTCGAAGAATTTCTAGCTGCCAGCTTGATTTCAGCGAGTTTTTACTGCAGCGTCAGACAGAATCTTTTCAGCTTAATCACATGAAGGCAAAGCATTGTCATGTCGAATAACAAAGTTGTTTTTTCTCCGCTCTTCATAGCATCTTGCGTGCGTACTTTACGTCGCTTTGTTGTAAAGCGCACAGACGTGAAAAAGTTGAGATGGTGATGTGCGTTTGGCCAATTAGCTTTGTCGCCGAGTGTTGCACGACACACGCACGTTACCTGTTGACAATCAGTGCTATTCTAGTCCCAGCTTCATCCACGGACGTACGCCTCGCTGTATTTTTATAAGAAGACAGTATGTTGCAGTGATGCTGCGTTAAGTACAATATGCGGTTAGTGAAATTCAGAGACACTTTTCGATGTATTAGTTTTTTTCGTGTCATATACAAGTTTCGATTATATAAAGAGGATTTCTGGTCCTGTTTTGCTGGTTCGTGTTAGTAGTTTCAGCTTTTTCTAATTAGTTTTAGTTAGTAAGATGTTTTTGTACATCATTGGACTGCCTCTTGGCGTAATAAAAAGATTGACATTACGCGCTAGTGTATATACTAGATTCACGAGCTTTCTCGCTTTTCTGCTACAAACCGACTTAATATTGTACGAAAAATAGAGACAAAAATGAGACCAGCTGCCTTTATGTACATTCTTAGGGGTATGTTTACCTCTCCCCCACTTTAACCATCACCCACTGGTCATGGACTAGAAACATTTCTGAGTAGTATCGTATAATTCTGTCAAAATACATTCAACGCTGACGTCTTTTAAACAAAAATATCATACAAAATTTTACTGCGACATGTTATTTTTATCTCAAAATGTAGTGCGTTTATCGGTCAGGCTCCGACTAAACGTCCTGGGGAGCTTACAGCGCCCCGAGACTCCTATAGTTGGATTTGTGGAGGGACAACGAACGAAATAAAGAAGTTATAGAGAGATGGGAGGAGAGGTATGGAATATGGATGCCTTCCCACCTTCTTGCCTTTGCCCTCGCATATGAACTTTTGAATGAGAGTTATTTTAGGCGTGGTTATTTGGTTGCGTGTGGCTCATCAGTAAAGTATTTTTAACCGACCGATTCGAACAATTTGTTTTCTCGACCATGACTTAATTACCACACAATACCACGCACAGCATTCCATTTCGTTAGCTATCCGCAATACAGCTGTTTTACCTCGTCGCGATATACACACAACGTTAGCTGTTATATCTAGTTATAGCGGCATCGGTCTCGAAGGCAAACACGTCGACGGCAACGCCTTGTTTCAGTTTCAGTTACAGTTATAGTTATCTGAAATTGTTGGCAGCTTGTTGCCGACTCGAGTTGCTATACAGTATAGCTGTTCCTGTCATCGACGCAGTTGCTGCTGCTGCTGCTGCTGCTGCTGATGATGATGATGATGCTAAAGATGATTAGCGTCGTCAACACACTGCAGTCACTCGTCGTCAACTGGTCGCTTCGTCTGGCTGGTCAAAGCACTGAAGCCGCGGCTACTGCGAGATGTTGTCGGTGCTCTGTTCGTTGAGAGAGCGACGTCTAATGAAGAGAGCTAGCCGGCGTGACGTCACACAACGATCAGTCGCTGTAACTCTGTCAACTAGCTGTAGATACTCAATGTCGTCGACAACACCTGACACCAGTCGCCTATTTGAGGAAGCCACCCCACCATGGCTAATCGATGCTCACAAAAAATGTTTAAGAATGCGGAAACTGGCGTCACCAAAATGCACCAGAATGCACCAAATCACATCTTAAATTTCAAAAATTTGCCAAGGGTAATATCAATACCAGGAACCGAACCAAGTGCACAGGACGCCGAGAGTGGTGTGGTGCGGGGAGGGAGTGTCCCCTCCCCAGAATTTTTTTATTATTTGACCTCAAAATTGGAGCATGTCGGTGAGGTATTTAAGCTGGATTTAACGGAAGAAACAAGGACGCAATTGCAAGAGGAGGAGGCAATTGTCTCCTCTTGCCTGTGGTAGTATGTCTGCTAGCTGCACCGCGGGTCCCGTTGTTCGTTAATACGCTGTACTACTATTAGTTCATGCCAATCAGCTGCCACTTTTGAGATTGTAAAGCGCAGCGGGTCATGAATTGTGTAAGCAGCGTTGTAGCAAGTACCAACCATGATATTATTTTGTACTAGCTGTAATTACCCGTCCTCCTCTACTCAATACCAGGTGCGGGGAGGAGAGGTATGGATGCCGTCCTCCTCTACTACTCGCGCCTTCGGCGCTCGCTGCTCGGCGCCTGCGGCGCCTCGCCTCGTTACTCGGAGTTTCGTAAGCGTTCGCCAGGTGTCGCCTCCCCCGTCCTCCGGACGTAGTTTGAGCAGCGTTCACCAGGCGTCGCTTTCGCGCAGCGTTCCGGGTGTTTCGTAATTCTGTCACTCCCGCACGCATACATGAATGACCTTGACATTGACCTTGACAGAAACACTCCCTGGGTGGACATGAGTGCGTGTGTCA
>Ga0209679_1001147_pt1 | contig 10916 bp, 8 predicted proteins | sample WorMetHEROISLAND_4_FD_187408 | JGI IMG/M metagenome (GOLD analysis project Ga0209679, IMG submission 187408) | Marine gutless worms symbiont microbial communities from Max Planck institute for Marine Microbiology, Germany - Olavius sp. 2 HERON... ...
CGTGGTAGTTTTGTTTCCGCGATACCTCCAGTTTCTGTTGACGGATTTTCGCCAAACTTTTGTCACTGGTGCATCTTGGGACACAGATGACCTGATTACGTTTTTGGGTCAAAAGGTCAAAGTCCAAGGTCTCACCATCGCGGCGGAGGCGCACAGCACTCGACGCTACCGTCGAGTGCAACTTTTTCTAGTTGTGAATAAAACTAGCCATAACCAATTAGGGTGGGTATATTCTTTTCTTTCTTTCTTTCGGCTTTTGTTTAAGCAGCCCAGTTTTCGTTAGTTTTTCCAGGTTAAGCCAGTCCCTAAAAGTAAACTTTTACCCCAAAAAGTAATCTTTTCCAAATTTTTGGAGCGGGACTTCTTGCGTGCTGCATTCCCTCTCTGCCGCCCAACCAGTAGCATCATAGTACTGAAGGAACGTTATACATGTACTGATATTTTCAGTGAGTGATGTCTGTTGTTTTTTCTGTACTGGTATTGATGTCTGTTGTGAGAATTGATAAGACTGAGTATCTTAGGTCATTGTGGAGATGAGTCTTCCAGTCCAGTCTTGAACTAGTACTGACATCCAAGTCCACAACTAAAGGAAAACACAAAAGCATAAAAGAACCTATATCTAAACAAACAGATTAATTGGCCTGGTCAAGAGAAAACACAAAAACCCAGTTATATTAAAAAAGACTGGCCCTAGTTGTTGTGTAAGAACAGCTCATGTGATTTGTGTGTGGTTGTACACACTTGTAGTATATAAAGCAGCACAAAGCAGTCACCACTGAACTGATGTTATATGTAGGAAGGGTTGATATCTATGGTGGTCGGTTTCGGTTATATGTGTAGTAACTTGAGGCATGTCAGTATGAGTATGTTAGTATAAGTGATGTCTTACTTAGACTGAGGAATAGTGATGTTACTAAGGTCTGTTTTCAATGATGTCTTAGACCTGGAGAGTGCTGAGGACCTGTACCAGCGCCGTGTGACCCGCATCATCACCAGTGACTTTCCAGTGTACTTTGCTCTGGTGACAAGAATCCGTCAGGAGTCGAAGTTGATTGGCATGGAGGGTGGCCTCATCAGTTCCACTGTCGTGCCTCAGGTCCAGGCCATGTTTCCAGATGGCGCAATACAGAAGAGCATTCGAGTTGGAGTTCAGGTGATAAAAATACTTCAAAACATTTTCTAGACTGTTCACATGTTTACCGTATCAGTTTTTGTGTGGAAACTAGATGCGGCAGAAGAGTTAGATTGCCATATGTCTAGTTTAATAAACATATTATGGACACTGAGCTTTGCCAGTGTTTCTACGATCGAACTTACCTATTCACCAACGAATCAATTACTTTATCTGCTACAGTAGGCTACTAGAATATGCTGAAATTAACAGTCCATTGCTAGCTTAATAACAGCCCAACCGCAAGATATGTATTGGCTGATATACATCGATCGTATGATAAATTTCTAAATAACTTTCATTGGTGCCCTTGTTACGTAATGTTGTTGGAAGTCGTTGAGTGAGGATTGTAAGAGGATGTTAAATTATGTGATCATTCACTGAAGTCAGATGATGATATAGCATAGAAAACTTGGCCTAACTGTAGAAGTTAAAAAAAAACAAAATTAACGATTATCTTTTCACCTACTATCTGGATGGCGTGTTGGTAATGCTATGAAGGCGCATCCAGTGAATGAAGATCTTGTGGAAAAGATACTTGGCAGTGGAGTGTCAGTCAGTCCAGTAGTTACCATTGAGCCAAGACATCGGAAGTTCCATCAGCCGATTTCCATCACCATTCCTCTGCCTCCGAAGTCATCACTGAGGGGTGGTAAAACCCGTCCAGCCGCTGGAGCTCCAACACTGCGCTTGCTGTGCAGTATGACAGGCAAGTCTTTATATAGTGCAAGTGAGAAATAGTTTTATTTATTTTGTTGTAGAACACAGACACAAAATCCAGTTGTGCCAACTGTTTTTTATGCTTCCACCCAACGTAGTGTGGCCGGAGGCATACCGCTTTTGTCCTGTTCATCCATGCGTCCGTCCGTGCGTCCGTGTGTGCATCGTGAAACATTATTAACACGATATCTTGCAGAGTATTTGACACATTTCCACCAAACTTATATCAACGATGCATTGTGGGACAGAGATGAATGCACCACAATTTGGGGTCAAAAGGTCAAGGTCACGGTGAAATAAAGTACGCTGGAAACAGCACTTTCTGGGCTTGTTAGCACGATATCTTGTAAAGTATTAGTCAAATTTTCACCAAACTTACACCAATGATGTATTGTGGGACAGAGGTGAATGCATTAAATTATGGGTCAAAAGGTCAAAGTTCAATGTCACAGTGGAATAAAATATGCTAGAACTGTCATTGCACAGGTGGAGGCATGCAGTACTCGACGTCTTGTGTCGAGTTAGACTTTCTAGTTTCACTTTCGTTCTAGATTTTCATTTAACAGTTTTCTCACATGGATTCTCCTGACTCTGCCATCAAGATCATCATCAGCATCCATTATCTCCCATAGCAAAAATTTGTGGACCTTTTTAGTGATAACTTACATTACTGTCAAACAGCAGAGACCAGTAAGGATCCCTGGTGTATCTCAACCTTCACTTCTCTGTTATCTTAACTACCAACTGCATCCTGTCATATGTCACCGTGACTGCAATCACCAACAACTCCTGTACATGTGTCTTCGCCAGAACCCTTTCTAGTAACCTGTCTCTGTACTCTTATCAAATGCTTATGGTGAAGATTGTGCCAGTAGTTTCTTTCCCTGTGATGATATGTAGTTTTGCAAGCTGTCACTTTCTCCATGATTCTGCTTTTAAGTGCACATCTCGCATCTCCTGTAGCCTGATTGCAGACTAAATGCGACTACTGTGATCCTGCCAGTAGTGACTCTGTTATTACTTGTTGTTACAGGTGGTATGGCTGCAGCACAGTGGGAAGACATCACGGGAGCTAATCCTCTGACGTTGATTAACGATTGTGTGCAGTTCACCACCAACATTTCGGCACGGTACGGACTCCAGCATTTGTGTAGTAAACACACTTAACAGTCTTGTCCAGAAGGAAGTACATCTTTTTAAGCCTCCGCCGCTGGTAGGCGCCAGCGGAGGCTATACGGCGGCGGAGGCTATATGTTTTCGGGTCATCCGTCCGTGCGTCCGTCCGTGATTCACGTGGTAGTTTTATGTTTCCGCGATATCTCCAGTATGTGTTGACGGATTTTCGCCAAACTTTTGTCACTGGTGCATCTTGGGACACAGATGACCTGATTACGTTTTGGGGTCAAAAGGTTAAAGTTCAAGGTCACACCATCGCGGCGGAGGCGCACAGCACTCGACGCTACCGTCGAGTGCAACTTTTTCTAGTTTGTTTTTAGGTTTTGATGCCTGGTTTGTGTGTTGGTGTTGTTCTTAGGTTGATAGCGTGGCTTGCTGGCGTAATGGTTAGGGCATCGGACTTGCGATCAAGCGGTCATGGGTTCGATTCTCAGTCGGGCCGCTATCACGTAACAACTCTAGGCAAGTTGTTTACACCCATGTGCCTCTGTCACCATGCAGTATAATTTGGTACCGCCTTCGAAATGACCTATACTGTGTCGGGTGGGGCGTTAAACTCTGCTCACTCACTCACGCCAAGGGGCGGTGACGCTCTACAGCGGGGAAGGTAATCGTAGGTCTGGCATCGCACTGGCCGTGCGTCACAGACGTTGTGGTTTATCCACATACCAGCTCAGTGGCCTAGGTAAGGGAGATGAGCACCCGACTATGCTCCAGAGGGGCACGGCACCGTTGTTGTTGCAATTTGCTACTGTCATTTGTGTAAACAGCTTGAATAACTTTTTTCAGAAATTACATAGCTTGTGCCAGATATATAAACATGTAACTGATGTTGCTGTGGATTTTTAGGTTCTGGCTGATGGACTGCAGCAACGTGAGGGACTCAACACGCATGGCAACCAGTCTGTATGATGAAGTAATTGCCGTGCCGTTTATGTCCAAATTTGTGTTGTTCGCTAAGCGACGCAGCATCACCGAGGCTCGACTTCGCGTCTTTTGCATGACTGACGACAAGGTCGAGAAAACGCTGGAAGGACAAGAGCATTTCGTTGAGGTGGCAAGGAGTCGCGACGTAGAGGTATTATATGTTATTATTTGTTACCTACAGCGTTTAGTTGTAATACCGTGCTGTCACTGCATCATCTTTTGCAAGTTTTCTAGAAGCACAACATCTCATCTCGGTCATCGGAGCATTGATTGATTGATTGATTGATTGATTATGTGCACATTTGACCCTTTCTTTATCTGTGATTCATAGGTAGATAGATTGAGTTAATTATGTGCCAGTGTATTTTATGTAACTCATGGATTGTGGTAATCAAACATAACGGGATATAATCCACACGTCGCCATTAGGTTACTTGTTGCCATCGACAGTTATAATTATATGTAGATGTACACATAACACTGTCTTAATGCTATTGCTTTGATGCTATTTGGTACATATTTACACTAATATTGTTAAGATATATACTAAGCTATTGCAAATGAAGTCTAGCTAGTATGTTTTTCAGAGCTGTAGTGGACAGCTGATGTGGTTGAATGGGTTCTGTAGGTCTTGGAGGGTCACCGTCAGTATGTGGAAGTGATAGGTAACATGCACCCACTGACCAAGTCTACGGAGCCGCTCTACGTCGGCTTTCGACCATTTCGTGAGAACCGTCTGCCACTGGTTGTACGTCTGCGTGACCTCAAAGCTGAGCCAGCCGGCCAAGTTGTCTTTTTACCTTCGCCAAAGACTTCCGATGCACCTCCGACTCCAATATGTGTGCTGAACCTTGTGCTACCTGGCCCTGTCGGTCCAGATGCACAGACACCAGACATGGAAGTCAGTGACGTTCCGCTGAGCGAAGCATTGAAAAACGCTGCACCTCGTATGTGCTCATGTTATTAAACAGTACTGGTCTCTGTTATGCATGCGGTACTGTAACAGTCTCAGCACTTGTTTGTTTGGAATTTTATTGTTGGTTTCGGTAATTTAAACGGCATTTTTGTCAAAACAGCAGAATGCACTACATACATTTATCTGTTGTTCTAGCTAGTTGTGTGATAATAATTACTTTAAAGAAGTTTCCTGTCAAATAAGTTTAATTGTGTTTGAGCTGAGAGTTGCAGATAGCAAATGCGGCTACAGTGAAGATGAAGGAAGATATTTAGTGCAAGATGATGAACTGTGAATGTGCACATAATAAATGTACATAAGGTTAATTGAGAATATGACACATTTTTCTCCAGGGAAGTGTTCATACTTAATTGTAAGTAGTATGGTTGGTATGCCAATGGTAAGTGTGTGTGTGTGTGTGTGTGTGTGTGTGTGTGTGTGTTGACAGCGGGAGGAGAGGATCAGATATCGAGAGCTGAACTGCGACTGACAGACATTGCTGATGCCCTGCAGAGTGACTGGGTCCCACTAGCAAGACAACTCGGCCTAACACAGCACGAGATCATTACGATCCAGCGTGACTACACATACGTTAGTGAACAGGTAAATCACACATAGCTGTTGATGAAGAACCGTGCTGTATGAGTGACATTTTCTGTTTAAGCTTGCAGCAATGTTTTGTGTACTGCGTCATTCTTCTAGTTATTCTTCTGACTAATTTTTTCCAGTAAGCCATGAAGTGGAAGCTTTTTTGTTTTCATTTTGCTGGACATCAAGTGTGTAATTTGCGTAGTGTTTTGCTCATGGTTCACTACTTTTGTCACTGTTTTTACAGTTCTAGTATATTTCAGTCCTAATCATATCTGATTCCTTGGCATTTTTTATGCTCGCGCCTATCTGATTCACTGATTGTATGTGTTGGTATCTAAAAGGCGTTAGTAGTCCTCCATAAATGGATTGAAAAGAACAAGGAGAACGCAACTGGCAACGAGCTTGAACGTGCACTGAAGCGCATCAGCCGTGAGGACATCATCAACCAGTGTATGCACAATGTGGAGGAGGTCACTGATGAGAACGAGAAACAGCAGGCACTGGCATTCCTCGAAGGTCCAACAGTGACACCCACCGGTCAGTTCTTTCAGCCACTTGGTCGACCGGACCTTGATGTTGTCTGCATTTTTGATCTTTGCATGGTGACCACTGAGCGAGTGAACCTAGTAAATTACAAAAAAAGCCGTGAGCCACAAACAGTGATGTGGATAAATGATAGTGACCGCATCAAAGAGTTGTGATGTAATGGTTAGCAGTGCAACATAGTGTGGTACAAAACTGTGACCTCTGATTTTCGTATTTGCTATGAACTGTTTAGTTTTTAATAGGATGCGTTAAGTTTGTTAGGAGTTCGTTGTTTGCCATTGCAGACAATTTACATTTTTCAAGTAGTTCATTTTGTAAGTCTAGAAACATAACGGGAAGTTACAACATGGTCACCCTGCTTCGTTACTATAATTGTGAAAGTTCATTATTGCTGTCTAATTTGTTGTTGTTTGCACTTATTTTTGTTGTGGGCGAAGATGGTCGACGGTCGTACGTCGTGATATCAGTAATTACTGGTGAACCAGCCAATGTCTAACCATTGAACCTTTGTTAGAAGCATTTTTGAAAATTTCTACAGCACTGCAATAAATTTTCCTTTCCCCGTTATTTGTTATTTTATGTTAGTGCTGTAAAAAGTCAAATGCGTCTGATCCCCGAGTTGCTTTATTCCAGTGCTTTATAAACACTAAACAGCATAAAAATATCAATTTGTCCCATGTTGCCTGCCAGTGAAATTTTTTTGCAACCTGAAACTTGATTTGTCTGCAGCTGTTTTTGCAGGTCATTTGTTGTATGTTGCAGTGGGTTTGCTGAATGTGCAGTTTGAGTCTAAATGTGCATGAGCAGTAGTGTTTTCTACTAACCGTCGGCTGTGTGTCAACTGGAAGTTTTTGAATTGCCGTTTGATATCGTTTACTTTTTTAAGTTTCGCAGCAGTGATGTTTGACGGTCATTAATCAGTGCAGGTCGTTTTGCATGAAGCCATCGACATTGTGGTTGCTGCATGCGTTTTTTACTTACTAATTATCGAGCAGCATGCATTCGTGACATTGTGACGTCATAACAGCAGGTAAATGCTGACTTACGTTGATCATTTTTTGCTAATACTTATTTTACGAATAAGGCTGTAGTTATGTGTAAAATAAAGATTTGCACAGATGTTTTATTTTACGTGCACCACAGTCTGTTTTCGAACAGCTCATGATTCTGCTAAATTTGCAAGATTTGTGCGACATTTTTATCTTACGTGTAATCACAGCCTAACGGTTAAACAAATATGTCGTGATTAGCTGCATTCTGCCAACTCAAGAACATATGTCGTCAGGCGCCCCACAGTCACTTTGGAGATGTTTTGCAGCTGCAGGCCCAAAACTGCGGACCAGTTTCCCAGTTTGTCTGAGACAAACCAACATTGCCTTTGAACAGTTTCAGCCATTGCTGAGGACTTTCCTGTTTGGGTATTGAGAATGCAGTGAACTGATTATTCTGTTTAAATTGTGCCTTCCAAGTTCTCATACTTCTTACTGCTGTTGGTGTGTTAATTGAAATATAGTGATTGTGCCTGTTTATTGTGATTGTGAAAGGTGTTTTTATTAATGCATGAGGTATATCCATATTAGAAGCAATCTGTAGATGTGTTGGCCACTACATGTTGTAAAGTGGGCTGCGACTTCATCAGTCGTTTGATATGAAATTAACAAAATGTGCATGGTTACTAACATAACACATTAATTATGGCATCCTAACTTGAACATGGCACCCATGTGATGTAAGGCAAATTGCTGTAATGATGCATGATATGCCAGTAATAATAATAATAATAATAATAATAATAATAGTCAGTAGTCTGAGGTAAAGTTTTCTTGTATACACTGTAGTCTAATAAAAATGTTGCCCTTTTTATTATTGTGATAACTTTGTCTGTTGTCGACCAGACAAATAATTTTTCATAATTTTTGAGAAATATGCACTACAGGAAATTTGCAACAGGAAATTGTATAGTTTGCCTACCTAATTTGGTTTATGTATCTGCACTACCTTGTAAAATCTCAATTTATGTTTACTGCAGTTAATGCACAGTATTGAAAAAAATCTTTTATTTTAGAATGGATCATGTTCATAGTTGAAATAATGCAACTTACAGCAGATGATTGAAATGTTGTTCACAAGCTTTTCACTAACTTGAAACCATTCACGCCACTGGTCAATGATCGTCAGTGATTTCTTGCTGCATAACATTGTACATGTAGCAAGCATTGCTTAAAACCCATGTTTACATCAAACTGTCATCTTCTATCATTCTGACCTCAACTAGGGCGATGCATTACTTGTAAATTAATGAAAAAATCATCAGTTACGATTGTTTCAAAAAACTATGAAATTTAGATGAAAATTGACAGAGATATTGCCAAACTAAAATGGGCAACTTTTTGAAACAATATATAGCAATGAACATGATCAAGTTTTTACAAGGTAGTGCAGTTACATAAACCCTGTTACATGGAAAACTTACATGCTCTTATTGCAAATTTCCTGCAGTGTATGTGCGCCAGACAGCATGAAAATCAGTTGACAACGGACAAAGTTAAAGCAGAAATAAAAAGGGTGACATTTTTATTGGACTACAGTGTATATCTTGCACTGACGCTTGCGACTAATTTAATTGTTGTTATATTCGGCAAAAGTTGTGTATGTAGATATGTGCTTTAATATTTATGATGTTGGTAAATTCTGAAGAACTGTTAAAGCAAAGTACAGATAAAGATTAAGTCACCTTTTTACAAGTAAAACATGCTATGATGTTATTTACAGAAATTTTCTGATTGTTGCTGTCAACAGCACTGTGTTTGTTTTGTGGTTAATTTGGTAGATAAGTTCCTGGAAACATCATTAGACGACGAGACAGAGCCACGGCAGTTAAATTTAACTCCGAGGACAACTGGGGATTCACCGATTCGTCAAGTACGGAAAAACAACATTGCGTTAAATTTGCCAGATTGGCAACCAGCATCAGTTGTCAAGCCTGCTGAAGATTCACCTACTACAGAAGTTGCACCGTCAGAACTTTCATGGCCACCGGTAGCAACTGAGTACACAGACCAGCAGCCGGTAACTGAGTCTCTGGTTCATGCTGAGCAGAAGTCAGACGTTTCATCACAGCCTGTTAACTGGGAGCAGTTGGATAAGCCAACTGCAAGGTCAACTGGTGATTCACCGATTCGTCAAGTACGGAAAAAGAATATTGCGTTAAATTTACCGGACTGGCAACCAGTGTCAGCTATTGAACCTGCTGAAGATTCTCCCATTACAGACGTTGCATCAGAACTCCCGTGGCAACCAGCGGCCACCGAGTACCCAGACCAGCAGCCGATAACTGAAGACCCAGTTCATGCTCAGCAGAAGTCAGATGTTTCATCACAGCCTGTTAACTGGGAGCAGTTGGACAAGCCAGTGACGACTGCACCGCCCGCCTCATTTCCCAATGTTACAAAGCAGATTATCGAGGGCGAGATGTACGATACTGAAGAGAAAAATGAGACAGACGAACGGGCTGAGGATGGCAGCGACTGTCGCGTTCGACGGCTGGTGACAACACGCCGACAACTGTTGCCCGTCACAGAGGTGACACTTGAGAACGGCGTTGAAGTGTCGCGAACAACCTCTGATGTTGTTGTTGCCGTACATGTCGACGAGTTTGTCAACATTCTGCCACCGGACGTGGACGACCCACATGCCGACGGCCTTGAAAGAGTGACGTCAGTTAGAGAATCAGAAGAGCCACTGGAGACTGGCGGAACGTTGAAACGGCGGGTTACAACAACAACTGTACGCCGACTTCATTCACCTGAGATTAGTCAGAAGCCAGAAGGTGGTGTGGAGGTCATGCAAGATGGTAAGAATTAAGAAGATAATTCGATGTCATCTTTGTAAAACGTATTTTATAGGCTACTGTTGTTGCATGGATATCCGATTATCATATCTTGTCATTCATTGAGTCGTCATCGTCATTAAATTCTTGCTGTTGAAGGTGCCAGAAGCATATTATCAGCTGTCAAAACCCACAACTTGTGTGTACAGATGTCACTTTTCTATATCTGTTAGAAGAAATATCATAAAATTAAATTTTGATAAAATGCAATTGTAAAAATGTATCCATGTAAAACACTTCTTAGATTATTTGATATCGGGTACTGTAAATTTTCATTAATGTAGGTAATGTGGACACAGGTCATAAGAAATGAATCTAGAAAATTAAGATTAATAAATGTTCTAGTTTTGCCAATTTTTTGGAACATCACCAAGAAATTAATTTCTATTTATTCGGTAAGGGATAAGCTATATGCATATGCATTATATTCGTTGTATAAACTTTTCCTTTTTTTGCTTTTCACTGACTGTCGATAAAACACGTTAGTGATGCTGGAGTTGATACGTTTCGTGTTTTTCTAGTTGGCTTCCAGTGTTTGCTTTGTGCCCAATATGTCCTGCCTTTTTCTATGTCCAAACTGTCAAAAAACGATACAAGTTTTTTGCCGTGTGTAATTTGCTGATTAATGCAGTAAGAAATGGTTAGCAACCTTTAAGCAGAATCACATACTTTGTATGACAGTTTTAGGTCTATTGTGTCTAATGTCATCTTAAATGGTTGCATAATTTTTAATGGTAATGTAATGGTAATGGTTATTTTAAGTGGAAATTATTGTTCTCTATACACGCATTTGCCTGTTGTGGCTGCTGTGTCTGCTGAGCTACTGTTGGTATGCGCGCTGCTTACAGCTTTAAGCATCCCTTATTCTCAGACTACGTGGAATTCTGTGGCTGGGTTTGTATGTATGTATATATGTCCGCACGGTTTTTCAAAATGCTTCT
>Ga0209679_1001148_pt1 | contig 10908 bp, 5 predicted proteins | sample WorMetHEROISLAND_4_FD_187408 | JGI IMG/M metagenome (GOLD analysis project Ga0209679, IMG submission 187408) | Marine gutless worms symbiont microbial communities from Max Planck institute for Marine Microbiology, Germany - Olavius sp. 2 HERON... ...
GACTTCAAATTTGACACACGTGTTCCCAGGGACAGTCCGGATATGACACCCAAAATTTTTCCCAAAACGTGGCGTCTTTAAAAATTTACTTGGCGGAGATATGCACTCTCACGAGCGCCTTCTAGTTCTTTAAAATGTTTCTTCTCCGAGAATTCTTGTCGGAATTGGACGATATTTTAACTCTCCTCTATATGGTGTGTCTATATGACTGACGGATAGTTGATACGGGCCTTATGACATCACTGATGACGTCATCATGTAATAAACTTAGTCGACATTTTAACACAATGTTTCCATATATGGCGTGTCTATATATTCCTCACGTGTCTTTCGGAGTAACAGTTGATACTTTTTCCCCTGCTAGCGAGCGAACCATATCGCCTACCGGCTTGTCTGTCCGGATGTCTGTCAGAATGTCTGGATGTCTGTCCGCATTTTCAAAATGCTTCTTCTCCAGCAATTCTTCTCCGAATGAGCTCATATTTTAACATGATGGTCCCCTACCAGTAGCTTGGGAAAATAAGTGATCAACACGGATAGTGGATCCGGACGTTGTGACGTCATTAATGACGTCATCAAATTTAGCGTTTAAAATGGCCATATCTCGGCAACGGATCGTCCGATCGACTGTGTTTGATAATAGGGTAGGGTTTTCCGGGACGGCAGATCGAATGGACCTACTCGGTTGCACCAAATCCAAGATGGCGGCCGTTGATGACGTCATCACGCAATAATCTTTGTCGCACTTTGGCGCTAAATATCTCGGAAACGGAGCCAGATAGTGCGATGGTTCCAATGGACAGCCTAGAGGAAAGTGGCCATGGTCTATCCATTGGACATGATCCCGATGACGTCACGTGACCGGATGACGTCATAATGGTGACGTCATGAATTTTCTTTAAAATGCTTCTTCTCCGGCAATTCTTGTCGGAATTGGACAATATTTTAACACAATGTTCATGTATATGGTGTGCCTATATGATCCTCATGGATAGTTCATCCGGGCCATATGACGTCATTGATGACGGCATCACGTAATAATTAGAGCTGTCGAACGATTAATTTTTTTAATCGCGTTAATCGCGTGATTGTTTTAATCGCGCGTTAACGCGTTAATTAACGCGTCAATTCGACAGGTCTAGTTTATGTTGTAGGTTGCCGTTAGTGAACGACTGCACGTCTTGCTGATCACGACTCATCTACAAGATGCGACCACTATCGAACTTGCCATCAGACAATGATGCACAACTGACAAATTAACGGACATTTGTTGTTAATAATTAACTGAATATTATTCGATCGTCAAATAACCGCCGTTCGATTGCATATTAGAACTTCTGTTTCATAGAATTTATGTGTGTGCGTTAATTTTTTTAACGGCGTTAATTTTTTTAATCGCGATTAATTCTTTAACGCGTTAACGCGAATTTACGCGATAGCTTTAGTAATAATCTTTGTCGCAAATCTGGCGCTAAATATCTCCGAAACGAAGCCAGATAGCGCGATGGTTCCTATTGACAGCCTATAGGAAAGTGGCGATGGTCCATCGATTGGGCATGTTACCGATGACGTCACGTGACTGGATGACGTCATAATGGTGACGTCATGATTTTTCTTTAAAATGCTTCTTCTCCGGGAATTCTTGTCGGAATTGGACGATATTTTAACACAATGTTCCTCTATAAGGTGAGTTTATATGTTCCTCACGGATAGTTGATACGGCCTTTATGACATCATCACCTAATAATCTTTGGGGCTAAATATCTTGGAAACGAAGCCAGATAGTGCGATGGTTCTAATGGACAGCCTATAGCAAAGTGCCCATGGTCTATCGATTGAGTATGTTACCGATGACGTCACGTGACCAGATGACGTCATAATGGTGACGTCATAATTTTTCTTTAAAATGCTTCTTCTGTTACTTTTCTTTGTCGGAATTGGATGAGATTTCAACACAATGTTCTGCTTTATGGTATGTCGACCAGGGATGTAAACGAGACCTTGGGGTCCGAGACCGAGACGTTTGAATTTCAGTCCGAGACGAGACCGAGACCGAGACCTTCCAACACTTTGCCGAGACCGAGACAAGACCGAGACCTTCAAGCTTTGGGTCCGAGATGAGACCGAGACCGAGACGTTGAGAGGCTGAGACCGAGACGTTTTTCGAGACGTTGGCACTTTGGGTTACCTTAAATAACCTGCTATTTTTTTCGCTAATGGAAATGTTCTATACAGCACTAGCATTTTGTATTCTTAATATGACCAGTATTTTAACGTTGCTTTGAATTATAACTTAAATTTTCCCGTGGTTGTTTTTATGTAGTAGGCGTAGTCTAATTTATTGTAGTTCAACTAAATGAATGGTATTATTAAAGCCAGTGACTCCAGTCTCCAGTCCACATCATGTTCATCACGGCTAAGCATACATGTTATAAAATTCTTAATTCCTAAAAGTCCTAAGACAAAAAGTTACTGTCTAACACTGTTAGCAAACTTAGGATACCGTTCGTCGTCAACATTATCTGCCATCTGGCTTAATGACATTTCGTTTGCTACTCTGTGCAGAGCTGACAATGGGGTCACATTTTGTGATCCATGACCCATCAAGCAACTGACCCATGACCCATCGCTACTGCCTTTTGTCTGCATACTTGTATATAATTATGTGCCACTGATTCACACGCTACACATAATTTTAAATTGAACAATTCTTTGCCAATAACACATTAACGTGTTCTTATAAAGCAAAAACTAAAATAAAGAAACAATGTCATGAGTAATCACTACCCACAGCATATCACCCAATTAGCTTATCTTTAGTCCTTCCAGAACAATAGAAATTGCTTCAACAGTTTCTGGATGCATATTAATCATGGGTCAATGCGTCAGCTAGGCTTTCTTGTTGTTTATGTACTGCAGTAGGGCCTAACCAGTAGGCTTGTTTTGTCTATTTGCTCTATAGGATTGTTAAATCGAAACTGTTCACAGCACCAGCCACTGCGAAGTCACGCCGACCAATCGACCATCAGTAGATTTTGTACATTGGATGAGGACCTAGCAGCCCATGCACATTGCCCATAGGACCATATAAGAAGGAACATCGACCTGGTACCAGTTTACTACGTAGGTCTAACAGTAATATAACGTGACAAAATAATAAATATAATGTAAAAATCTAAATAAGTGCACTGGAAGCTAGAACGAACATGGAAATGAGCAAAAAATAATATTCATATAACATAAATCGACTTGAAAAAATCAAACGACCCCATTAAAATTCGACTCGGACTCCAAATAAAAACGACCCGACCCGACCACAACGCCTCAAGTCGACTTAAGTCGACTTTTCAAGTCGACTCCCAGGTCTACGCACGCGGCAATGACGTAAAAATAATGACGACGTGAAAACATGCATCATCTCTCAGTTACTGTGTAGGTTGTAGAAGTAAGTAATACCACACGATGTATTAGTATTTACGGGTTCTCTCAAAACATGACCCGTACAAAATCTACTCGTATGAGTGCAATTCACAGATAACTCGTACTCGTACAGGACTCGCATTAATCTGAACGGCTGCTTTAAAATGCTTCTTCTTCGGCAAGTCTTGCCAGAATTGGACGACATTTTAACAATGTTCCCCTATACAGTGCCTTTTGGAACAAAAATCGATACTTTTTCCGCTGCTAGCGAGCGAACCATGTCGCCTACCGGCTTGTACACTTAATTACCACCAGTTGAAGTGTCCCACGGTTAAATGGTTTATATTTATCTATATCAACTTCCACTTGGCAAAACTACATACTACGGTCAAGATATTATACCAGACTGCATTTCTACAGAGCTTTAAAGTTTTAACGCATAATTTTCATGTCCCTGCTTACTTATGAAACAAACTGACTGTTTTTTGGTAATTTCACGATATTATGTCACTGTGCTTTGTAAATGCATTGTATCATTTCATTTCACTCCATTCAATACATCTTCTCTTACTTAAGCAAGCTACCTTTCTGGAGTAATTCCAGGTTACGGCAGCAAGATGTCTATCCTGTCATCCAATCAGCAATGTCAAAGCATTACGGTACAAGCAAGCAATACATGAGCATTAAGCACTGAAACTTACTCAAAAGCACATAATTTTCAATTTCAGAATCATGAGAATTTGCAATATAATGTAACAGACAACTGCACGTATAGGAAAAGCATAACTGATGCTTACCATAGTGTTGCTGAGACCTACAAAACAGACATTCATGGCTATATTACATGTAACTGTGTCATCACAATAACAATAACAAGTTAATAACGACCACGACCACGTTATCAAACGTTTGTATCAGTCCTATGCATTGCAAATAGTGTGACAAACTGGGGACTAAATCAGAGTCAGCAAACTGTTGTATACTGCAGAAGCATGCATAGACTGACGTGATAGACGAGTCATCATTTCTAGCACAGTTCTCTTCACATGGCAGACAAGCAGCTGAAGAGTTGATATGCGAGGCTGCAGTGCACTGCCAGTATGTACAATGTACACGGCGAGTCACTAGCAGCCAATGGAGTCTCACAATGCTGCAGCTTATCAATAGTGGCTGCATGCACTGCACAACAGTAGTCAATCCTACAAACCACAATGCTACAGACTACGCCTAGACCGAATATTCTATCCGAACAGTGCGGTAAAATATGCCCAATACAACTAACAGATGCTGGTAAACTGTAGCACCAGTAACTGAACAGTGAACAGTGTTCAGAGATTTGCAGCAACCCAGGGCAGACAATGTAGCTGTCACAATACTCCACCACACGCGGAAGACCAGCGAGTGACCGATGTGTGGCACTTGATAAGCCTAGAAGTGGCCGAGTCTCGTTTCATCACAGTGGTAGACCCGCCACACAGCTGCTAACAGCAGACGTCTTCAGTCACTACATCACACCGGACACTCACTGAGCGAGCGAGTGAGTAGTTGCTTAACGGCACATCAGCACAATATAGGCCATTCAGTCATTCAGTGCCATGGACAGTGAATGAGCTACCGATAACGGTACATGGGTAGACGTCACTGCTAGTCTGCTAGGTGTGCAAACCGTGCAGCAGACAGCGTTCACTACATACAGCCAGATGGTCAAGTAAGTAAGTAAATGAATATTTATAGTGCACAACGTCGGCCAGTGGCTGCCAGTGCTGCCAGTCAAGCTCTCATCACCCACTCCTCCACTCACTGGACAGCAGACACCGAGCTTCCATGCCAATTTAAATTTCTGACACAAGGTATATGCTAATTATATGCTAATTAAGCTAAGCTAGCTTTGCAAGATGTTTTCCTATTGCAAATATACATTGGAACTTATGACACATCTGTGAATGCCAGCAGGACAGAACGGAATGGCGGTAAATTAATCATTTTGACTGACAGGTTGACAGATCTAGGTCAAAGGTCACGACCCTGACCCATTAAATATGCGTCCAGCGACTATGCTGATACAGCTACAGTAATCATCTGCATACTTTGTCTCTTGACGCATACTTTGTCTCCTGTTGTCATTCTGGGTCTTATGCCCGTGACTCATCATGTTTCACCGCTTACACAGCTACAGTCATGCTATACTATGTCAGCAGAAACATCGTCCGCGGTGTCAGCAGTCCTTTGTTTGTTCCCACGTCATGTCTCTTGAGGCGTACTTTGGACCAGCCTATGTTGCGTCAGCATAGGCATCGACCTAATACGACTTTTTAAACCACCACGTAAGCAACTGGAGCATGGTTTAGCGGCAGCCATGTCAGGTGACACATCTAGATCATGACCCACGTGTTGACGCGCGACCCCACTGTTGGTTTATGTGATGGTGGGTCTCCGAGGAGTGAAGACCTTAAGCTAATTGTTCCTGTATTTACTTTCAAACCAACCCAACATACACACCCACAGTACATCAGTACCTCGGACAGACAGACAGACTGATGACTTACTGTAGCAATACAGCACAACGCACATAGTGCATCGCGCAGTGACAACTCGGTGCAATATAATGACTGCTTCTCTGTTACACAGAGAGGGTGACCACTCCTATGAGAAGCAGTCATCGATGAGTGCACTTTTTGGAAGGCTTTCTTAACTCGCAGCGCAGCGCAACGAAACTATGCATACACACTCGTGCTCACATTCCCTATAGATCTACTGTTTCAGATTTTTTAATTAATTTCTAGTTAATGAGTAATTAACAAAGTTTGTTTCATGTTATCGATTTAAAACTTCACAATGAACCTTCACTAGTATACTGCCAGCGCTGTGCGTGTAGTGCAGCGGCCTGCTGCAGCACGATGCGCGGTGGAGCTTAGTGGTGAATATTTATGCACAGGCGGCAGGCGGGGTTTGTCGTCGGCATATAGTAGAGTAAGTAAGCAAGCGGGCGCCTTCTGTGTCCATAGTACCTTTCATACTTGTCTGGGGAAACTGGACACATTGGGGTTGAAATTCGCCCAAGAGATGTCTAGATAAAATACTGATTTTCACCATTTATGCACAATATGTTTCACAAACACATTCTGGCAATCCCCTGGATCTGCCACTGGTTATTCCATTCTATTCATATTCCGTTGAATATTAAAATATACTACTCAGTACAGCTCTAGACAGACTACAGTCTAAGCCAGCTCAAGGGACTGCAAAAGATACCTAGTATACAAAAAGTGTAACTGTACACTGATAATAGCTATTACGTACTCATCATCAAGCTCATCCAGGAACAATGTGCCTCGTTTGCAAGATCGATGCATCTCAAAACAAAATCCAAGAATAATTTCATCCACCAGTTCATATGTTACAGCCTCCCACACCTTAATAACATAAAACACGAATAAGTTGAATTCACTCAATCGGCTCTGCATATCACACATCAATAATATTACTAATCACCAGCGGTACCATCAGAAGAAATGGTCACTCAGGATGAGCCTCCACTTCAGACATCAATGCATCAGATACTGCGATAGTGCAGTAATTGGTCGTTTAACATTAACCTACCATGCTGATGTGGTCGCACTGATTTTTGGAACATTTGAACGAAATTCTGTTAAAGCACAAAATACTATTTATATTTTTTATCAGCAAACAATAACCAGGAAAAATTCATGCGAAAGAAATGATGTTGCTGTTATCACAATTTTGTTATAACATTTAGTTAAGTGGTGAACGTGCTGTACTGGGGATAGAGTGATGTTGTTCGACAGCATGAAGACAGAAAGTACGACCTTTCATGTTTTTGACGCTATACTTATCAAATTCCACAGAGAATCTGCAACATAATGCATTGAATGAACTACGGAATCCAAACCCGGGTTTTGGGAGATCTGGGCATGGGTAACCTCAGTGGTAAAAGTGAACCACGAGACCAGGCGGTACTCTTGTTCTACAGAACCCAAAGCATCCGTATTTGAAAGCCACCAACTCGGGTATTGTGCCTGTAATGTGGTATATGAAAGCACGGTGAATAGTCAGTGAAAGAAGTCAAACATTGTTGACAATGTAACTTATGTAAGAACGCCATCAGCCCGTCACACAACAAAATGTCAAACTGGCACAACACAACATTGAGTCACTATTAACAAACACGTTGTTACGCACACATTAGCAGGTACGCTCAGATGACTAGCCGGAACGCTTACATAACCAGCCGGTTCTCCGTACCGGCTAGTGCCGGCCCACTTTTACCACTGGGTAACCTGCATATTTTCAACCCTCAACCTGGGGTTATGTACGGCCTACAACCTGGGTTTGACGGGTTTCATTTTTGACCTCTGGAGCCTCAAAATAATCAAATTCAAGACAAGAAGTCAACATAATTACTGTGAAAATGGAAGTGACTATTGTGCACGTAAAATCATGCCAGTACTATTGGTTTAGCCACATAAAATGCGAAATTTGGACATCTCCATTAAGACTGCATGCACTTTCTGTGGCTGGCCTGCTCTGCACAAAGTTCACGATTCTGTGATGAAATATGGGACACTGTGCTAAGGGTGTTTTCTGTGCACATTCTAGCACAGCCACAAAACCGCTGCTGACACGAGCACTGCTATCAAAGAATGAAGCACAACAACTGGCCGCTGCAAAGACTCAAAGCAGTACTTAGTGACAGCAGTAAGCCAAACAAGCTAGCAGTCTCGTTTAGTGTTAACATTTTTCATTTGCTTTTTAAATGTGAGGTGCTGACTTGCTTAATGGACGTCGACGACTTTTCATTTATTAATTATGCCCTGCCCAACACAGTGTGGCCGGAGACATATAATGGTTATGTCCTGTTCGTTCGTGCACGCATGCGTCCATGTGTGTGTGTGTCCAGAAACATTGTTAACACGATATCTTGCAGAGTACTTGACACATTTTCACCAAACTTAAATCAGTGATGCACTATGGGACAGAGACGAATGCACCACAATTTGAGGTCAAAAGGTCAAAGGTCAAGTCCCGGTGGAATAAAGTATGCTGGAAACAGCACTTTCTGGGTTTGTTAATGCGACGTCTTGAAAAGTATTAGTCAGATTTTCACCAAACTTACATCAACGATGTATTATTGGACAGAGATGAATGCATTAAACTTTTGGTCAAAACATCACAGTCGAATAACATATGCTGGAACCATCACTGTACAGGCAGAGGTACACTGTACTCAACATCGTGTCGAGTTGGACTTGCTAGTTTCTTACTGGCACTGGAGGACTACTGGCAGTGGTAATGGAGGGTGGAGGGATGTAAACGAGATCTTGAGATCCAAGACCTAGAGTCCAAGATGTTTGCTTTTCAGTGGGAGATGGGACCAAGCCCAAAACTCTTCCACTTTTTTCGAGATCTAGACAAGATCAAGATGTTTAATTTTTGGATCCAAGATGAGATGAGGACGAAGATATTGATATGTTGACTACCATAAACTGCAATCAAACGAATGGTTAGACATCCCCGAACGCATTCAGTTCCGTACTGCGGTCACAGTTCATCGCTGTCTGAATGGTTTGGCACCAGCCCAGCATACCTCACCGACCTGTGGACCCCAGTTACACAGAACAGATCGAGCTGTTGTTTGCAGTCGTCACGTTGAAACTATCGACCATAAGCTTTCGATCTTTCTCTGTATCTGGCCCTACTATTTGGAATGCTGTACCTGACTACCTTAGAAATCCCACTCTTCCCACTGATGTCTTCAAAAGCCAGCCTATTCAAAAACTTTCTTATTTGCTCATTATTAATACGACGCTATAGCGCACTAGAACCTCTATGCCTTTGTGCTATACAAATTGATTGATTGACTGACAGTGAAACCACACACAACCAAGCCCAGCGCCTGGGCTGGGTTGTGTGTGGTTCGACTGGTCAATTGCCAACATTGTGCGCTGTACAAATTCATTTACTTACTTTCTTACTTACTTACAAACCCAACCACTTACTCGCTATTAAAAAACTACAGCCAGCTGCAAGACTAGTCGTCAAATAGCAGACCTCAGCATGATTGTAATCAGGAACAGCACATGTAATTGACAAATAAATGGACAATTGGACAAACAAATGGCGTATGCCTTCAGCAGCTCTTACCGCACGGTTGTAACTTGGTCTTGACATCTCGGTCTCGAGACGCATTTTTCAAACGTCTCAGTCTCGTCTTGATCTCAACAAAGTATGGGAAGGTCTCGGTCTCGTCTTGGACTGAAAGCCAAATGTCTCAATCTTGTCTTGGTTTCGGACTTCGTCTCGTTTACAACTTATACAAGTGGGGAATTTTCATCTTGTCATTTTTTTCAATACAAAGCAAACATGAATGATGTTATTTTTCATACTCTGAGACTCATCCTTTGTGCTTCTGATTCGCTAACAGTAGCATATACTAGCATTTAAACGTTAGCAAACTGCAATTGGCAGTTTGCTCAGCAAGGTCTATTGCTTAAGCTTAACATAGCTTTAGACAGAGCAGACAATGTTGATGAACAGTAGCCTAGCAGTGTCAGACAGTACTTTTTGTCTAAGATATACACTTAGACACAATGAACATAATGTGCGAGAAACTGGCTTTTATAATACCTGAGAGCTAACGCCGGGGTCAACCCTGGATACCCAGGTTTCACGGCCACCAAAGGCTTGATTCAGGCAGATATGAAAAGCATGGATGGTTTGAAAAGTTAAGAATCACAATCACCCACTGAAAAGACAGTTTAACTGAAGCACAACAGATGTCCATTTCTATAATTAAAGAATTGATTGTTGATGTAATTTGTTGTTTTCCTGTGGTCAGTGTGTTGTCATGATGTAGTGAGGAGTAATTAATGCTTAATCACAGTGTGAGTAGATAGCTTAGCGGTGTGACTAAAGGCACACAGGTGTAGACAATATACCTCAATGTGCTCTGAAACTGAGTTGGTCTGCTGCACAGTAAACAGATCAAAGACCAACTATGACGTCCATATGTGTGCTATACCCGAAGTCGACAATGACTAGCGAAAACATAGCAGAACTGTGGTGTATAGCGCATAAATTACGTTCACACTATAACGTAGCTATGCTGTGGACAGTTAATCGGTGGTTATTTACATTTTTTCACGTTTTTGTAATTTATAGAAGTATCTGTACATTGACACTTTGTGTTATAATCAGAAAGCAATTACGCAAACGATGCTTGGAACAGCCTTCCAGCTGATCTGCGACAATATGACATTAGCTTTGAACAATTTAAACGGCTACTAAAGACATTTTCTGTTCGGGTGCTGGGATCGCGGCGGATTGTGACTAACTGTTAATCTGCGCCTCATAAATTCTCTTACTTACTTACTTACTTACTTACTTGATGGTATCATACATACGTAAACAAAGAATTACAAATTAAACAGTATATATTATACTAAAACATATGCTTACTGCCACGGGGGG
>Ga0209679_1001149_pt1 | contig 10907 bp, 10 predicted proteins | sample WorMetHEROISLAND_4_FD_187408 | JGI IMG/M metagenome (GOLD analysis project Ga0209679, IMG submission 187408) | Marine gutless worms symbiont microbial communities from Max Planck institute for Marine Microbiology, Germany - Olavius sp. 2 HERON... ...
AGGTCACTAGACTTCACAATGTTTAGGCACAAATGCACCATAAGAGATGAATGGATGGCAGTTATGTAACTTGATGCAAGTACTGACTGCACAAACTGCCAGATATTGAGAACTGACAAAGTTGAAAGGCCAAGGTCATGCTGTTAGCAATGCTGTCCTTATGACGTTTGGGCTGATAGCTCCAGAATGTAGTTCAGATTTGGTGAACAGATTTTAAATGTCACAAATAAATGATGACGCCATTTTAAGGTCATAGTTCAAGGTCACTTTGTTAAGTCGATATCTTCTTGTTACCTACGCTGAGAAGGTTATGTATTCGTCCGATTCTGTCTGTCTGTGTGGCAAAATATCTCAAAAAGTTATGAAAGGGTTTTGATGAATTTTTTTGGAGAGGTGGACGTGGCCCAGGGAGGAATCACTTATATTTGGTGGTGATACAGATTTTTTCATGGATCCAGGATCATTTTCCAGGATTCTGACATTTGCAGTGTATCCCAGCGAGTTATGAACGGATTTTGATGGAATGTTTCGGAGGGGTGTGGCGTGCCCCTAGAACCAATCGATTAGATTTTGGCGGCGATCCAGATCAGTATCCAAATCCAAATTCCTAATCAGGATATGGATACAGGGATTTTTAGTCCATTTTTGTGCAATCTTTTGAGTAGGGGGCCTGGCCCAAAGAACAGTCAGATTTTGGTGGCGATCCGGATCACAATCTTAATGTGGATTCACAGTTCTTGGATTCGGATCACAATCGGGATCCAGGAATTTTTTATGGGACTTTTATATACTGTTGTGATTCCTATACAGCCTAGAATGAATCGTGACAGTCCTTGGTGTTGGTATGCACTCTACCGAGTGCTGTTTAGTTAGAATAGATTTGATAAGCTTAACATTCGAGCATGTAGTCGGGTATTACATGTAGTTACTCGCGCTTGCCATCACATTTACGAAACAGTGCATGACAGTATTAGCTTGGGGTATTTACTATTTTTACCGTGCGATGCATGTAGTGCAAAGCGCGGTATTGCTATCGTAAGGCGTCTGTCTGTCCGTCCGTCCGTCCGTTTGTCTGTAACACTGAGGTGCTGTGGGCATGTGGGTTGGACTAGTTCGAAGTTAATTACACAGATAATTAGCTTATTAGCTTAGGGTCTTTGCGTCTCGAAGATACAACATCGGCAATCTAGTCCAAGGGGAACACCCCAAAATTCGGCTGGAATAGGGGTGGGGTTGCTGTTCTGAACAGAAAACCTGCAATATGTCTGAAATGGGGCAAGAGGACCAAGGTTACTGTTGATGACTTATAGGAAGTTGCATATGCACTTTCAATTGGTGCCAAAATCAATGACCTTAATTGGATGACCTTGAATGGCCATTATGCACTCTGTTTCAAAACACATGCGTATTTCGGAGCCCATCACAAAAATTTGAATGAAGGTAAACCCAAACTATATCAGCAGTGACTCTAGTTTCTGGCAATATAAGGTTTGTGGGGATAGATTTGATAAGCTTAACATTCGAGCATGTCTGAATTCAAACAAATGTTAATGTGTCTGAGACTGTGATGTGTGTTTAATTATTTTCGTTGCCATGTACTATATACTATAGTGGATGCACTATATACATCAGAATAACACTATTATAGGCTGTACAGTTTTCATAGCACTGACTAATGTCATCATTTTGCCATGCCTAAAATAATTGTTATGAAGTGTTGAAAAGGTTTATTGGGACTTTTCATGTGCAGAATTACGACACTGATGACAGAGAATAAAACTCACAAACAGCAGCAGCAGGTGTTGCTGGACAAAGGCCGTCATGACGATGAACTAATTGAAGCTCTTTTCGTATGCATTCCTATTGTGTATATCTGTATATGATGTGTCGGTTGATGTATTGATGCATGCTTTACATGATTTACACAAAACAGCTTCCCGTTAGTGGGCTCTGAGTCCATGATTTTTAGGCGCTGATGTCAATTGTAAGTATGTCTTGAGCTGGAGACACGCATGGAATTGAGACAGGTGGACAGCAGTGTTTGTCATCCCCTCGAACAGGGCAAGGGCATAACAAACCACCATGAATGAAGCCTGAGTATACTTTAGCACTAGCATGGCAACTAAATGGAATAATCAGTCACAGACATGACTGGTGAAACATTTTTAGGCACTAAACAGTCACCAGTACTACATTTTAACGAAGCTTTGTCAGAGGCTGTGTCTGCATCAACATCGGCGACAATGCCTTCGCTGCTGCAGCACTTGTCATCTGGAATAACTGTGGTCGTCCACATCATTGCCAGTGTTGCAGCACTGGCTGAAGATGGAGCTTGCCAAGTGATCAGTTGGAACAATGCTGATACTGTTACATGACCCAGTAGTCAGAAGACTTCACATCTCGTTAAATAACTTTCGTTTATTATCATCATGTCTGTCTGTCTGTCTGTCTGTCTGTCTGTGTGTTTAGTGATTGTTTGGTGTGAACAGAAGCAGCAGTCTCAGCTGAAGCAAGCAATGGATGAGTCTATGAAGATGTCAGATGCTGCTCAGCAAGCAAAGAGGAGTCTGGAGACAAAACAGCAGCAAGGCAGCAATGTAGTTGAGCAGCTGAAAGTCGTCGTCGCTGAGAAAGAGTCAAAGATCAGGAGTCTTGAGCTTGAAGTTCACCAGCTGCAAACAGTGGCGGTAATGCGGGTTCTCTGACTGTGTCTACCAGTACAGTACCGGATTTCGGCCCTGGTTGTGGCAGATCTCATGTCCGGCCATTTTTGGCAGGTCCGGTCCACTGGTGGATCCAGACTCCCCAACTGGGGGGTCAACTCTCCCCTCCCTTGCCATCCCCTCCACTATCCTCCCCTTCCCTTCTCCTCCCATCTTTCCCCTCCGTCCCCTTTGAGGTAGGCCCCTTAAATACAGCTAGGGGCTCTGGGGGAGCGCTGTAACCTCCCCTAGCGGGGTCTGGGGCGGAGCCCCAGTGGAAATTGAATTTGGTGCATTTTAGCCTCAAAATCTGACATCTGGTGGCACAAATTTTAATAATTTTCCTGAGAATCAATTGACCACAGTATATGCGTTTTTACTAATTATATCAAACTCATAGTTTGTGGCCAGACTGTCTGACTGGATGTGGGCCATGGCCGGATTGGGGGGCCATGGCCGGATTGCCCCCTGGATCTGCCACTGGTCCAGTCTAATCCAGCTCCAGCATAATTTTTGGTCAGATTTTCGGATTTGGTGGATTTTGGCAAGGCTGCAGTGGTTGCAGAATATGTACAAATAAAAGAAATGAAATCAGTCTTGGCTTTGAGTGATTTGACGGTTTGGTGCACTCTCATTTGCAGCATGCTGAACTAACATAATGACCTTACTGACTATGAGTTGTTCTTTTATACTTTCTATTAATGTACATTTAAGTTAATGTTGTTATTTGACTCATATTGTAGAAAACCATCTATTAGGTAACTGCAGTAATTCTCTCCCGCCGAATTCAGCCCAGGCTGCAGCCGGATTTGAGGATGTAAATTTCGCCAAATCTGGATTTTGAAAATTCAAATCCGACACACCTGTAAATGTCATTCCATTAACTGATCTATATCTGTATCACACATGAGCCCATAGTACAATGCTGCTGCATCTAGTCAAAATTGCTACCGTGCTTCAGAAAAGTCTGACTTTATTGGTTATCTAAGTCCCTGAACTACTTTCGTCATTCTGTAGTGTAGTGTACTCATGTGTTGATTACTAGTATTTAGCATTGCGCTGATTGCATTAAGTACCATTGCTGGTATCATAGTTCAAAAATGCTCACTTTTTTGATCCAGAACTACTCTTACTTTGCCAGAGTTACTCCAGGTTGGGCCTGGTCCCCATGGTAGTAGAACCTGATCCAGTATTAGTTTCGAAATCGAAAACTGTGAATGGCAAATAATAATTAAGATATCTTTCTGTCTTAACATTTTTGTGTACATGGAGAGTTTGTCATGTAGCTAATTTTGTGTTTGTAATACCTCAGTTACTCGTATATTTTTGTGTGTGTTTCATGCAGAACATTGAACGCAGTCGGCGAGGTGGTCCAGCAGTTGACACAGAATATGATAAATCTTCATCCAGTTGTGTTCGCCAGTCACCGATGGAGAATGTCTGTCCCGATCTTGCAGCACGAATTATAGAAGATACATTATCACCAACACCACAGCATAATGTCAACCTCATGTCCAGGTATTGTTATATTCTGTTATTGTAGTCTAAAGGAAAGGTGAAACTGACTTAAGTAAAGCTATATACGGTGCTTTTTTCTGCGTAGCCATAAACGTGTTTGTAAGGGTATTTCTGTGTGTGTTAACTTAAAATGATTAACTTTAAAATTGCCATTTGGATGATGGCAGTGAAGTTGACTTACAATGATGGTGTAAGTTTGGTTGTTTACAGCCGATCTCAGTCACGAGTTGCTGGCAATGTGAATTCTACAAATCATTCCGGTGCCAATGGCCAAGTTTCACATCATATTCCTGCTGGGTATGACAACTTCTTTCCTGGTCTACTTTACTGTTGGCTATTAGCATAATTAATGTCAGGTAAAGCATGATAATTTGTCTGCATGGATTAATATTCAATTGGTGAGCATGTGCCACGAACAGTTTTATGGTATGCCGTGTGATGCGGTTTTGGCCAATCTTATTTGTGTATTTTAGTTTGTGATATGACATTATAAAATGCTATTATTAAGCACCAGTAGCTCCACAAAATTCATCGTGAAACATTATATCTGACATGACAAAACTTAACATTAAAAAATAAATATGAAGATATGTAAATGGACGGAGAACCGCCAAAGTCACAGCAGTTCTCTGTGTTGTATGCTGGACTTGAATAAGTAAGGGAAATTGACTGACACTTTTCAGATGCACGGAATTTTAAAGAACGTTGAAGTGCTAGATAAGCAAGTGAAATGTATGTACAGTATTTTGGCATTTCGTTGCAAGTGGCGTAATGTTATTTGCAGAGAAGCTAATCAGGAGATGCAGTTGAAGTACCAGCAACTCAGTACACTTTATCAGGCATCGTCAGTCGAAAGAGACCGGTTGAGTGAGCTTGTGAAAGTACTCGAGAAGAGGTAATTGCTGGAATTATGTTGAAATATGTTTCACATGTCATTATTGAGCACAGTCATCATCATCATCATCATCAGTTTATTTCAGGTGCTAAGCCCATAGCAAACATAACATGAAAAAAGACAAAGACAAACAATACCAAAGTATCTGCTCTTATTGGTTAATGTGACTTACAGACTAAGCTGGTACTTGTAACTTTCTGAGTTAGTCACCACAGCATATCATACAAAGATTTTGCTATCTGTTAGTTGTTTCCTTTGTGTGGTAGATGAAGTTGTTCACATTGCAGTGTTTAGTGTCAGTATGCGCAAAGTTATCATGAATTCATCACTGCCAGTTAACATATTTTTCTTGCTGAAATTTGAAACATGCGTTTCTGAAGCCTACTTTTGACAAAACTCACAAAACCTCCAGCATGACATTTTCTGGCCTATGGGGCCCCTGTTCACCCAAAGATACTGAACGTGCCTAAATCCACCTCTGGAGGCAAGTGAAGACATCAATAATGAGACATTGATGATGTCGAAGAATGAAAAGTGAGGTAGGAATATTTACTTACACCCAATTAGAGGTCTAAGGAGTGTCATTAGCCAAAACTGTTTGGTACATAGCTTGAGAGCACTTTTGAGAGCAGGTTAGTTCCAGATGTATAAAGATAACGACGTCATGCCATGGATTAGGCCTGTGTTTAAGCAAACCAGGTCCCTGCGCTGTGTAGGGCATGTCCTCTGGGTGGCAGATGAAGGAAGCCCCTCGTGAGGTAACTCCAAGGGGTTGCGCTGAATAATACAGAAGAAGGCACCATGGACCACCAGTACCTAGAAACTTATAAAACGGTTGATTGCTCAGCCAGCTACTGGAGCTGATTTGAGGTCATGCCTTCTATTGTTCGTCGAAGGTCTCGTGGATTCCCTTATTTTATTGCTTGGTGAGGCCTGCCTACTCGACTGTCTGGTCATCTTTATACGTGACCGGCCTGTTGATTGGGTCGGGCCTTTTGGCCGGGCGTTTGCCTATGCGGTCTGTCATTGGTCTTTTGGTGAGCCTATACCCCTCCACTTTTGCTTGGTCACATCTGTACTTGGTTAAGACAGTGGAGGGGATAGTTACCGAAATACTTGTACCTCTACGGAGGCGTTCAATAGGAGGGCTGATCTCTCAGCCAGCTCAGGATGCTGATTTGAGATCATGCCTTGTTGGTGAGCCTAGCAATATCCCCTATTATAATTTTTCAGTGGATGAGTGATTGCTTGCTCAGGAAAGTTTTACCTGATCAACACGTTGGTCACGTGAGTGGGGATAGCTGCACGTTTTGCTATTCCTGCCATAATCGTTTAGTAGTTACACAGTATTAACTGGGTCTCTAGGGACCGTAGGTAACTGCTTGCTGGGGTGGGCTGACTTTGTCAGCGGCTGGTGATGTGGGATTGGTCTGATTCCACATTCCTGGTGTGGCTTTGGGCCAATTGAGGTGCAGGGGAGGCTACCGCGGGGATGATGGGTATACTGAGGACTTGGGATTGTCAGTAGATACCAAACTTAGGCTGATTGGTTCGGGACTCTGATTTTCCTTTGGCCTGGGTGGCTCAGAAACCCCCAGGGACTCTCCAGGGACCTGTTTGGCTGGGATTTGCATTGGAGATGGGGGCTGCCAGTGCCCGCATGGCCGGCCTGCCAATTGAGATGGACTGCTCTGGTTGGGCGGTTGCTTGTGGAGTCTGTGCATCCAATGCTGAACCTGGCAGTATCCCTTTTCTTTAGGGGAGGAGTAATTGCTAGGTCGGAGCGATGTGATCCAATCAGCGATCTGTTCAGGTGAGCAGCAATAGCTGTGCTCCTTGCTGTTCCTGCCATGACTTCTTAGTACCCAGAATTTGCTGGGAATTTTTTGGGCGGATGGCTGATGGTTCCTTGTTGCAGCCTAAGTCTTATGGGCGGCACAGAGGCGGCACAGGCTGCCCGCCTCGATTGGCAATTGGAATTGGAAGCAAATGAGGTTGTGTCAAGGCTGTGCTTTTGGTCCTCATTTTGTTTCCAGTCGGTTGAATTAATGTGTTATTGTTTGTCGCTGAGTCTGTTTATAATGTGGAAATTTTTTAATTTTTTTACATGTGTGATTTGATACATTCTGATGCATTTTGGCAAAAACATCAATTCAACCGAATGGCAACAAAATGGCGGCCTGATTTATTCTATGGACCCTGGTTTAGTTGAGATGTAATACATGGCGGCACACTTTCAACTTTGATCCCAAATACTATCCCAAATACTTGTATTTGTACCACTTGGAAAAGTGGAATATAGAAAGCAATTTCTACATTTGCTGCCTGCCGACTATGCCACTTGCAGTAGCTAATACGCGAATGTATAAGAGTGTACTTTCAGTTGCACGTGGTAGTGTATTTTGTGATGTCCTGCAGGGTTCAGGAAGGAACATTCAAAGTTGCTGAAACAACGTCTGAGCTACAGGCTCAACGTCGACATAACGCTCTGCTTGAGAAGCAGCTTGGAAAGGCTAAAGTCGACCAAGTGCCACCAGGTGTGTGTGTATTTGTGATAGATTCGTTAATGTCATGGATAGCTGCATGTGGCAGATGGACAGTTCATCTGTTGCTGTCATACTACTGCGAAGTTTGCTTGTGTACTGATAGTGTGTCTGTGTGCAACGGACCGGTCAATCAGACCAGTTTAAAACGGTTAAAGATATGTACTTTAAATTTGATGTGCATGTTCCAAGAGACAATCCGGACATGACTACTTAAAAATTTTTCCAAACGGGGACGTGGCAAGGGTCATGTGACCCCAAAATTTTTGGGAGTCACGAGTGCCTTCTAGTTAGTTATTTAACTTAGTTATTTAATCAATATGTAAAGTTATTGTTATTTCTATCGGCTTTTATTTAGTCATTCTGTAGTCGCTGTTAGCTAGAGCTTGATTTTCTCATGTGATATCCAACCGTGTAAATTACTTCTCTTTCTTGTTTCAATATCACGATTATGACGGTGAATGATTTACAGGTAAGAAACCGAAGAATAAGACGGCGTCATCTGTCAGTGTTGCTGATGTCGATTGCATGAGCAATGCTGATGAGTTGAAAACAAAGTGAGTTGAAATATACAGAACTGCTGGTGTACCTTTACTACATTGTAAAAGATTCTGCTACCTGTGCAGGTGTTGCTGAGATTGTAAACTCTTAGGAGCAAATGTTTTGTGTTACTTTTGTGCACAAGATGTTAGTTTACTTGTAGCATGGCAATATTGGGTATAATTATGGTCGTCCTCTCTGTAACAGTGGAACAACCATTATGTCTTGTGTCAAGTTTTTTCCAAACAAACTTTCTTCACCGTCTCTGCGTCGATTTTCTCAAAACTTTGCCAAACGACGTAGGTTCATCAGCAACCCGACCACTGTTGCCATGGAAGTGAAAAGTTGACTATTTGGACATAAAATTGGCCGTAACTTGGTTTATAGAAGAGGTAAAAATGCCAGATTCTTGTATCAAAATGGGGGTTTTAGTGGTCGAACAATATAATGGTATCATTCAATCTGGACCAAACCAACCCCTGTTGCCATGGTGATGCAATTTTCGCACATTGCCACCAAAGTTTGGCATCTGTAAAACAGCAGTAGCCACGCTGTCTGTTATTTTTTATTTCTTTAAGAAATAAATTGATTATTTTATTTTTTTGATGTCATGTCAACCACTTACATATTGCACAGAAAGACATCTATAAACCCACATAAAAGAAAATTAAGTGTCCACCTGCTGGAAAAGGCAAAAAGCCCATCATGGCTGCTGCCGAGATAATACAACAAAATACTGTGTCACATAAACTTCAGTGGTCTTTAGTGTTCAGTTGCTGAATATCACTATCTGACACAAGTCACTTTACCTGTGATGTGTTAGTATGCAGGCTTTCCTATAGTTTCTCTTACCTTATTACCTTTAGAGAAAGCAGCTATTGTGTTTGCTGGCTGCTCAGTGCCGGCGACAGAACATCGGGCTAAGGGGCCGTGACAAAATTTAAGGGGCACATGATATGGCAAGCGCAGGAGGGCGAGGCTATACAGGTGTCTGGTGGCGGATCCCTAGTGGGTCCAGGGGTAGAGCCCGTGGTCAGAGGGTCATGGGACGAAGTCCCTGAAGCTGAAAGATTTCTAGATTTTGGATAGTCAAAGGAAAAGGCAAATTTGCCTCCTTTTTGGAATTTTATGAACTCAGAAAACAGATAGTTTTTGGTGTGTAGCCATAGAGGTCGCTGACAGCAGCCCTAGAAACACACGACATGTTTTGATAAACTGAAGGCAGGAGCTTTTAGCTCTCTGGCAGTGATAACATACCTAACTTCCCAATATGTCATTTGTGAGATTTTGTCATTGGCGCTACTTCCAATCATGGGCGCCCACAGAGAAGTTTAGAGGGGTGGACAAAAACTCTTCTTCTTCCTTCCACATTTTTTTCTGCCAACTCGCCTTGCTTTATTTTACTTTTCCTGCCTGTCTGATCCCTCGTCCTTTTGCCAGTGACACAGCCAGGAATTCTGATTGATGGGCTAGAACCAAATTGAGTGACGGAGAAAATCTTTGCCCCTTTGTCTTTGATATGATTTTTCAGTCGAGGGAATTGGGAGCATGTCCCATGTCCCCATTGGCTGTGCTGGTGGCTAGGTTTCTAATTGTGGACTAGAACCCAATCGAACGAGCACAATGAGTGAAATTTCTTTGTCTCCTTTGATGCACTTTGTAATGATGCGTCCCATATGCTTGTCCCTCCATTGACTTTGGGGCACATCCCCTTTGCCCCACTTGGCTACGTCACTGCCCTTTACTGTCGATCTATGAAAATTACCACGCGTCCGTATGGTAGCTTGTTTGGATAAAGCTTAACATACTTACCAATTTTTTGCCTTTTCAACGGAGCAATTGCCTCTCTGCTCATGTCTGTGGGCGCCCATGCTTCAACATTTCATGTAATACAGTTCCAAGGTTTTCCGTATGTGGAATGGAAAACAACCTCCGTATCCATAGGAGATCCGCATTCACTTAACACTAGGTCGTCCATCCCGGACCTTGTATCAAACGGCATCAAAAGGGTTAAGCCGTTTAGCCAGAGTCCACCAAGCACCAACGACTCGTCTGAAATCAAACTCTCCTACGACGTGCGGTGTGATCTTCAAAGATGAGTCACAACTTCACAAGATGGTAGGAGAAGCGTGACTGTAGAAGAGGAACGCGTAGAACAAGGAGTTTGATGCTAAGAAGATACTATACAGATAGAGATATGGAGGACTGCAGAGTTTGAAGAGCAAGAAAGTCGAGCTTGAATTTGAAGCTTATTGTAGTAACTGAAGACTTGATGTAATTGGAACAAGTTGTCAGTACCAGTGCAAGTGATTGCTTGGAAAGACTCGTCTCCGAAATGACGTACTGTGTGTCGAGTGAGACGTAAAGCTACAGACTTGCTCACTGCTGTGATACAACCACGCAACATAGATGATACGGGGTGCATCTTTTGGCCTTGTTAGCACGATGTCTTAAAAACTGACGGACAGAGTTTCACCAAAGGTTGTTTTGTGGTGTGTTTGAGGCCAAAGACGAACAGATTAGATTTTGAAGATCGTCGGGTCAAAGTCAAGGTCGCAGCAAAGTCAGATGTGAAAAAAATTCGGAACCCCATATCTCCTAAACGGCTTGAAGTATCACAATCACATATGAAGTCAGGGTAAAGGTCAAGGTCAATGTCGCTTCAGGGTTACGTATTTGAGTGAGCTATTGCGGCAGGCGGAGACATCC
>Ga0209679_1001150_pt1 | contig 10903 bp, 11 predicted proteins | sample WorMetHEROISLAND_4_FD_187408 | JGI IMG/M metagenome (GOLD analysis project Ga0209679, IMG submission 187408) | Marine gutless worms symbiont microbial communities from Max Planck institute for Marine Microbiology, Germany - Olavius sp. 2 HERON... ...
CCTCGAACGCGCTCGGTGTGCTAGTAAAGTGAGAAGTAGAAATGTTTAAGCTGGCGTCTAAAAGTAGACAGAGAAAGTGTATCGTTTTTTAAGAAGTCAGGAAGAGCTAGTGTACCGAGCGCATTAGATATGCTTCATGATAATGACATTGACATTGTGATCTTAATCTTGACATTTTGGTCTTGCTTACGTCACTGTTTCAGGTACAGCCAGTTTGATCCATACGATCGGCCGCAGGCGTCGCTCGGCTACAACATGGATGACAGCGAGTTTGCCAACGATTACGGTCGACCACCGATGGACGATTCTTACAACCAGTTGTACTCGCAGCAGCATGCTAACGGACATTCTGGCTACTGTGGCTACGGGAATTGGTAGAAACGTTTGAACATTGTTGGCACTGAATGATTCAAGGGGTTCAATATTGGGCAAGCTGTGGGCTTGAGTGTCACTATTCAAAAAATGCGGTTTGAGTATTTCTCGAACTTTGAGTGATCACGGCGAGAATTTTTTCTCTGCAGACATTTATTATATTATTTGCTCTCGGCGGTTGACAATGCGGCTGTGAAATCAGCAGTGTCACAGCAGTGTCTTTGCCAGAAAAGATTTTGGGGACAAAGTGTGAACCAAGAGGGGCACAATCACTTTCTGAAAGATGTAAGTAAGTAATATAATATTTATAGTGCACCTGAAAGCCAACTGAGCTGGCTTAATCTGCCGCACTTAACCAAGGTTTGAATCGCCAAAGACTAACTAGAGACCAGCTGGGCAGTAGATGGGTGACCAGTTCCCTCTCCTCCCCTCCCTCCCCTCTCTCCGTCCCTTCCCTCCCCTCTCCTGTACTCCCTTCCCCTCCCCTCCAAACCCTCTTTCCCCTCCACTCCCTTTTTTCTCCCCTGCCCTTCCTTTTCATTCCCTCTTCCCCTCCCCTCTCCCTTCCTTCTAACCCTTTCCTTCCCCCTCCCCAATGCAGCTATGGGGCCTGAGGAGCGCTGTGAGCTCCCTCAGCGGGTCCGGGCCGAGCCCAGCCGACAAACGCATTTCGGCGTATATATACTCTTAAACGAATGCCTCTCGTGGCATCGTTACAAGTCCAAGTACGAGTATATCGTTACGTATTTTTGTTACAAGTTTCATCAGCTGTTGCAGTTGCTTTGGTTTTATTTGGTGGAACGACCAGATCCAGCTGTGAAAAACTTAGAGGGGAAAGTTAGGGGACATGTCCCACCCCTTCCGTGATGGTTGTGCCACTGCGTGGCAAGCGAGGACATGGATAATGAGAGAAGGGGTGACGAATTGGGAGACATGTTTACTTCTCCAGCCGGTTAGGGGGAGCATTTTTAGCCAACAAATGGTTTGCAGCGTTCCTATACTCCTGCAAAGTCTGCAATTTTAAACTTGAAATTTCCATGCCTGGAAAGTCCCGGAAGATGACCTGAATCTTGAAAAGTCCTGGAAAAATTCTGGAATTCGGACCTACGTGTCCCGTAATTTCAGTATTCCTAGATAGCTAAAACAAACTATTCTAAAAATCAGTTTTAGCAGGTCATGTTTTTGAATGGTGAAACACAGGTGTGCGAAGTGATTTTTCGGTCTCATTCGGTGTTTAGGTTGACTTGCTACCAAACAGTTCGTTGTTCAGTAGGTTAAATTTGTGATGATTCCACAATCCTGGAAAGTCCTGAAAAATGATTTTTAAGCCTCCGCCGCCGGTAGGCGCCGGCGGAGGCTATATGTTTTCGGGTCGTCCGTCCGTGCCGCTGTCCATGCGTGCATCCGTCCATGATTCACGTGGTAGTTTTATGTTTCCGCGATATCTCCAGTATCTGTTGACGGATTTTCGCCAAACTTTTGTCACTGGTGCATCTTGGGACACAGATGACCTGATTACGTTTTGGGGTCAAAAGGTCAAAGTTCAAGGTCACACCATCGCGGCAGAGGCGCACAACACTCGATGCTACCGTCGAGTGCAACTTCTTCTAGTTACAGTCTGAAAAGTCCTCAAATTAGTCATTTTCAGACTTGGAAAATTGTGTTAACCTTTTTATAGGAACCACTGACTTTGGTGCATATAAACTTGAGAGTATTCCTGGTAGTAGTTTAGGCGGGATGTAATGCATAGACTTTCCCCCGCAACCCATCTCCCCCCCCCAAAAAAAAATTGTTCTTTACAATTTGGATCAGTGGCCTTTGGAACTCCGCGGAAGCGGTAGCTTCAGTTGCTTCATTCTGGTGTGACGCTGCATAGAGCCATCATTCTGGACGCTTGTGTGGTAGTTAACAAGGTTGAATCCTTTGCAGGATGTGGAGAAAGCACCTTATTCCAATTTAAAATTAATTAGCCACTGCTGCATTTATTATCGGTTCGTCAGCGTCGACTGTTGGAACGTTTTCACTTGTCACAGTCACTGGCGGATCCATACTCCCCAATTGGGGGGCAACCCTCCTTTCCCCTCCCCAACCCTCCTCTTCTCTTTCCCTCCCCTTCCCTTCCCTTCCCATCTCTCCCCTTAGAAGTAGGCCCCTTAAATACAGCTAGGGAGTCTGGGGGAGCGCTGTAAGCTCCCTCAGCAGGGTCTGGGGCTGAAAATAGAATTTGGTGCATTTTAGCCTTAAAATTTGACATCTGGTGGCACCAATTTTACTAATTTTCCTGAGAATCAATTGACCACAGTGTATGCCATGGCCGGATTGGGGGAGGGGGGGCATGGCCGGATTGGCCCCCCTTGGATCTGCCACTGGTCACAGATAATGAATGCATTGCGGTCGTTTGTCAGCTTAAATTTACTACAGATAGTGCAGTATTTCTTGCGTGTTTTTTTATTTAATCATATTTATTATGTGCGTCGGTCATATGTACACAGGGTATGTATTTTTGTCTGTGTGTATGACGTTCGTCTGAGTTTTGCCAGTTCTGCATTCTAAGTCAGGCAAAATGTTGGACTTTGCTGCGCCTTCGCCTCCGGTGGACATTGTCTGAGCTGTGGTGATTGTCTGGAGGATAACAGGGAAGATTATCAGAGCCGTTCTGTGCTGTATTGTATATCACAACCGTGCACACACATATGATCAGTTCCAGGGGCGGTTCTAGCCCAAAAATTCTGGGGGGCATATGCCCCATCAGCCCCTTCATCACCGAGTCCATTTTCTCCGTTCTCCGAAACCGAAATATATGAACTTCATATCGGCCTACATTTGAAATCTATCGTTTGTAGGGTTGCCAACTCTGTAACGGGTTAGAACCTAAGACCCATAGAAACGAGGCCCGAAGGGCCGACAGCGGGATGGGGTTCTCGGGAGGGCCAGCAAGCCCTCCCCATCAGCTAGGGAATCTAGGGAGCGCTGTAATTTGGATTTCGGAACATTTTGGGACCTCAGAAATCACGTCAGAACGGTCAGCTAGCTTTTGAATCTGGGGGCAACAAGTGAATCTGGGGACACGTGCCCCCGCCTAACGTAGAACCGCCCCTGATCAGTTCTGACAGGTCTACTAGGACCTGCTGGTTTTGGTTTACTTTATAGTTTTGCGTTCTTCGTGCTTTTTGTGTCTTTTCTTACGTCTGTTTTGTGGTTTTTGTTTTTATGCCTCCGCCAACGTAGTGGATGTTGGCTGAAGCATTATGTTTTCAGGCTGTTCGTGCGTCTGTCTGTGAGTCTGTGAATCGTCTGTCTGTGCGTCCCGAACGTTGTTTACACAGTATCTTGAAAAGAAAGCATTAGACATATTTTCACCATACTTTAAGCATTGGTGCATTTTGGGACAGGAATGAAAGCTTCAAATTTGGGCTCAGAGGTCAAAGTTCAAGGTCACGGTGGGGTCCAACATGCTGGAAAATGCACTTGTTGGCCTTGTTAACGCGATGTCTTGAAAATTAGTGGATTGAATTTCACCAAACTTTGACGAGGTAATGCGGCAACAGATTTGAGGTGAGATTGAAGATTATATAAAAAGCTTCTTTCGGAGTTCTCTGGAGAAAGAGATGATCGTTGTTTGTTGATAATATATCCAGCTGAAGCAAAAATAAGTAGATGTTTAATCAAAGTTTCAGCGTTGATGCATTTTGGGACAAGGGTGAACGCTTCAATGTTTGGGTCAGAAGGTCAGATGTCAAGGTCACAGCATGACCAAGGACCCAGTGGCCGGAGGGCATACAGAGTTCGACCTTGTGCGTGAAGTTCTAGTGTAGTTTGTGTATTTTCTGGTGTTTGAGCTTATGTGTCAGTACCAGTGCACTGGCAGTCTGAGGAGTAGGGGCGTCAATTTCTCTCGAAACTTGGTCGGGTCCCTCCCTTCCCTTTCCCCTTTCCCCCTCCCCTCCTTCTCTTCCCTTCTCTCTCCCTCCCTCTCTCCCCTCCCCTCTCCTTCCTTCCTTTCCCAATTCCCACCATCCTTGTCCCCTTCCCCTCCCCTAATCCAGCTATGGGGTCTGGGGGAGCGTTGTAAGCGGTAAATAGGACTAAAGCACCGTTGTGGAAGAGTCCATAAAACAGCAAAAATATCATGGGCTGGTGTAATTGGCATTTACTTTGTTAACATTGATATAAACTTGGAGAAAATTGAATTATTACATATTTTTACATTACTAAAACTTGGTCGGGATGGACCCTACGGGGCTCAAAAGTGGTCGTGTCCGGACCCCAGGTCCGGGCGGAAATTGACGCCTCTACTGAGGAGAATAGATCTGTCACTCGAGTAATTCGTTCTAGTCATAGAACATACAGCAGTGGACGGTTGAGCGAAGTTCCTGACTGATTTTATGTAAATGATTTTCGAGACTGTGATGAATCATTGTTTTACGTGCACCGTTTGTTGTTGTGTATTAAATTGTGCTTCTAGGCCTAGTCGTCACTGTCATCATTTCATTGCGTCTGATCAAATGTTGTATTTTTCCACGAAATGATACCAAAGTCTGCATGCTGCGTTCTTGTTTTGTTTTTGTTTTTGCTACTGTTGTGTTTCGTCATCATACATAACAGAACATAGCATAGGCGTAACCGACAACAGTGGGCAAAGCCAGACTTCTAAGCCCACATCGTGAATAGTAAGTTATTAGAGTAGCAAAAAACTTAAATGTCTTAACTAAGGAACTTCGCTTCCGGTTCCAGTTATTTCTGCTTGCCAGTTATATTAAGTTCCTGTGTGGACCAGAATTTATCAAGTCTGTTTTTAAAAGAGTTAACTGAAGGAGCAGTAACAATATCTTCAGGCAGACTATTCCATATATTTGTGTTTCTATTGCAAAAAGAATATTTTCTAAGATCATAATGGCAGCGAAGATTAACTATTTTTAATAAAATCCCTGTGGTACGAGACTGTAATAAAATAGGAGTATTAGGGGTAACCATATTATCATATAATCCAGCCAATATTTTATGTTTCTATCATATCGCCTCTCTGTCTGCGGGATTTTAAAGTTGGGAGTGACTCGGAAAAAAAGACACCAAACTCTTCTCCATATCTTCGTCAAAAATTGACCGATCTTCAGAACTACTTTAATGGTACACTTAGCCGGATATTTGTAATGAAGCTCTCTCCACACCTTAAGACCGTGGTTACATGTAAAATAAAACATTTGCAAAAATGTTTTAAAATGTCGTAAAATGTTTTATTTTACATGTAACCACCTCCTATGTTCAACATGTGTTCAACGTGCTAAAACATTTGCAAAACATTTGCAAAAATGTTTTAGTGTTTTATTTTACATGTACCCACCTCCAAAACATTTTTGCAAATGTTTTGCAAATGTTTTACGGTGGTTATAAGGCCTACATGTAAAATAAAACACTAAACATTTTTGCAAATGTTTTGCAAATGTTTTACGGTGGTTATAAGGCCTACGTTGTAAAATAAAACACTAAACATTTGGTTTTGCAAATGTTTTATTTTACACGCAACCACGGTCTTAGCATGCCGCTACACTATACAGTAGCGTAGCCAAGAGGGACATGGGTGCATGTCCCCCGTCGTAGCTGGAAATTAGCATCTGCCTCTGGACCCCGCTGAGAGACTTCTGTCCCTCAGACTCCCCTTTTGTCCCCTGTAGCAGATTCTTGGCTATGCCCCTGACACTATGCCGTGTGAGACATTAATGTCTGAAAACTATAGCGCGACCTGTACGTTGGGCTGAACTCGCCAGAGACATGGTCTATGGCGGACAGCAACTATTGTAACAGAAGCAAGTCACAGTAATAGGTTCCACTGAGCTTGACTCCTGCATCGACGAATACTGTATCACACTGGTGCAGGCGAATTTCGACACGCCGTCTGTCACTATCAGCGACTGAGTGACCGGGCTGTAGAAGTCGCTTTTAAAAAACCTAGCGTTTTTTAGGTTTTTTAAAAAAACCTAAAAAAACCCAAAAGTCCAAATTTTAGGTTTTTTAGGTTTTTTGTTTCTAAAAATAGTAATAGTTTTCTCAATCACATTAAAAGTTCAGAAGTTAAAACTCAACAATTTGAATCATATCGAGTTTAATCATACTTTAGTGACGTTGTTCCCTCAATCGGTTTGTCTCTAAGATACGGTGTTTAGATGGATGTCTTTCTGGGTCGCAATTTTATGTCCGGTCCTCGCACATTAAAACCTAAAAAACCTAAAAAAACCTTAAAAAACCTAAAACCTAAAAAAATTCTTTAAAAACCTAGGTTTTTCCAGCCCTGCTGAGTGAACGTCGTTCCTCTGCGAAGAAAGCGTTCGCTGAGGAAGAAAGAGTTGTGTTCCGACGTCTTTATTCTCTGTGGCAGCGGATAAGTACAGTCAGTCATTCTGTGGATCATTTGGTGTAGCTATTGTGAATAGCTTTTTTATCACTGAACCAATGAAGATAACATCATTCGTCATTCAGCAACTGTTTTGAGCAGCTGAGACTGAGTCTTGCGTGCATGGCGATTTGCTTCAGTCAGTTCTTCTGCAGGCGTCTCTTTAAACACTTAGCCAAGGTCAGGGTGAATAAATGATCCGTACGACAGTAAACTGTGCTATTTGCTGTGTTGAACGAATTTGTTGGTTGTCTTCTTGGCTTAGTACCAGCTCATCTTCCGCAGTCACATTCTTCAATGCATGTGTGCTTGATCTGCCATTTCTGTGCTTTTTTAGTGCAAATATTTAAAAAAATCAATATTTCACAAGCGACATCTTTTAGATATGATGAGATCTGTAACGATCTTTTTATTGCAAATTTCCTGCTCACTCTACCAGCGAAAGAATTTTGAAAATCCGTCAATATTCGGCGAAGATATGGACAAGAGCGGTGTAGTATGTCTTGTTTTTTGACTCGCCTGGCGGCGCCCATGTTGTTAGGGTCTCGAATCATCGGTCTTGGCCGCGAGTAGCTTGGTCCTGACATTCGTCTTCCTCTCATCACTGGAAGTAAAGGAACTCGAAACAGCTGACAAATCCAGTCGGATTCGTTCGCTTCCTCCTGGTAAGCGATATCAGATAGGCTCAGGTGCATTGGTGCAACAGGATTTTTCATTGTGTTGGTTGCTTGGCGGTATTATGTAGAATTACACCGGTACATTTACCTGGGCCAGCTCCTTCAGTCGCTGTGGAACATAACTCGGCAGGTAGCTTACGGCGCGAGGCCAGTCCCTATGGGGTCCGGCTCGGCCTCCGGAGTCAATAGGATAAGTGTTGTCCAAATAGCGACTCGTCTTTATAATGTAGACTTGATTTTAAAGCCGTGTGGTCTTGGTCTTAGTTTTGAGATTTTGGTTTTGTTTACGTCACTCCTTGTGATTGTTTTGAGACCAGAGCAATACCGCGAGAACAACAGTCTCTGCTCACGTGATGTTCACAATTTAATCCGGGTGTTGTGCTGATTTTCGAGCGTTCGTGTAAGTACATGTCGGCACCCTTAGTGGTTTTATGCACAGTCAAATAAGCAAATCTATCTACAGAGTGGGCCAAAAAAGTAAGCTCCTACTGAAATGTCAAAAAATCGTATTAATAGCTGGAATCGAGGCTAACGTTTTGCTTTAAACCCTGAATGGCAAACAACAGGAGGCTCCTGCTCTTTGGTATAACAAGAATAACTGACTTTGACATCGCGCGTTATCACTCGTGAGAAGATCTCTACAGGTATGTAAATGCCGGTGTTTTTACACATGACAAGTGTTAGTATTACTATAATCGTAAATTGCTATGGGCTTACTTTTTTGGCCCACTCTGTGTAAATGTTTTTAATCATTATTTATCTCAGTTGCTGCAAAGAACACCTGGTAAAGAGATCTTGAGAAAGATAGCAGGTTCTGTTTACAGCTGGTGCACAGACATATCACCGCCCCAATCATCCACATTAGGCCTTACGAGCTACTACTCATTTCCCGTCCCACGAAGGGTAGGAGGCTGAGTTGACCAGAGCACTACGCCATATAGGTTAGCAACTTGCTCAAGGTTGCTTGCAAATGGCCTGCAGTGAGAGTCGAACCCGCGACCTGAAAGTTACGAGTCCGATACTCTTAACTATACTGGACCACCTATGGAGACAAGACTTAGTATGGAGACAAGATCGGGGCTATATTCTACTAGCAGCGACATGGCATAAGTGAAGTTCGACTACGTCAGACGAACTGATCCGGAAGAACGCGCACAATGAAGCAAATCATTCGACTGTTTTGCCTCAACCGAGAAAAAGAAGACCGAGTAGATTGCTCGCGGCGATTCCAGCACATCTAAGAATCAGACTTGAAAACGGGCAGGCCGGCCTATGCCCGAGCCGGGCCTAAAATCGACTCAGTCTAACGGGCTGGGTTGGAAAAGAAACGACGGTCCTAGCCGACTAGGTCAAAGGCTACATTTGGAGTTCAAAATTTCAAATACCGGTGCTCAAATTCGCCAAAAACGTGCATTGAGCTTGAATAGATCGACAGCCGTCACACTGGTTTCATATGGTATATTAGTTCGTTCGTTGTATAATGGTCAGGTCTGGGACTCTTTGATTTTGGAAAATGGTAGTGGAAATCCAGCTGATGTAAAGTCGGCGAAATAACTGGCATATGCACAGGTCGGCTAAGAATACCGTCAGCTTGGTAAAGTGCCCAGATTAGTTAGCTAGCTTTTGGGTGCACTATAATATCACTACTTACTTACTTACTTACTTACTTTAGTGACACGTCGATGACTGCATGTCGATGACTGTGTTACGCTAATAAAACTTCAGTTATACTGAATTTCAGTCAGTTCACCTCAGCTGGAACAGGATTTTTCGTGTATTGGTTGCACGGCTGTATTAATATGTAGAATTTTGCCGGTACAACAACAACAACAACAACAATATTTATTTGCCAATACAATTCAGTCGCCGTGGGACAGAAAGAAGGTTTATCTATCAAACAATATACCATAGAACAATTATAATGGAAAAATAAATAAAGGGCTGGCCATCCATTGTTGCAATGATACGAAATACACCAGGTAGCTTACGGGGTGAGGCCTCCCAATGGGGTCTGGGTCGGCCTGCAAAGTCAGTAGGGTAACTGTTGTCCAGTATGGCTTCTGTAGTCTTGACTTGAAAAGCATTCGCAGTTCCTGCTTCTATCACTGTTGCTATTCAAGATGATTCCAGAATGTTGTTAGGCTAATGACTATTACCGTAAAAAATCTAAGATCAGTAGAGTGCGGCCTTCCAGCCTACTAGGTCCTACTTCAGTTTTAGTGTATGTACTGTCGTACGACTGCCTGTGTCGAAGTCAAACGTTATCTATGTATCATTATTAATGAAAATTTTATCAATTCAGCACGTATTCTCCGATCTTCCAGCATACGCAAATAGCCGACCAGCTATACGACTGATGACGCCGACACACACCTGGGTGACAGGTGAAAGACTGTGATTGTTGGACGGCATGTACGATACCTGAGCACTAATGAGGTAAAGCATGAGATGCGCTATAACAAGCCGTCAGTTTTTTTTACCTTCGTTAACGGAAATAAAAGCATCCGGGCTATGCGTTGGGGGCCATCGTAACAACAACCGGTTTCTTCCGTTCAGTTACGTACGCTACAGTCCGTTATCAAATCTGCATCATACGGACTGATTTCACAGATTACGGACTGCTTATCGCTTTTTCTATGCTCTACGGTTTTCTTTTTCTTTCAGTTTTATTTTCCTTTTTTATCACTTGTTCCTCTTCTTAGTAATTTTTAGTTCCAGGCTCCAGTCACTTCCACTACCGATTGTTTCTTGGTAAATCGGACTCATCTTTATTGTTTTATTTTCAGTTTCCTTTATAAATTTTTACTTCCTATGCGATAGACTAAACTGGCAATCTGAACTCTTTTAGCACAAACTTGCTATTCTATTCAATATGCTCTGTGAACTTTCTTTATTATGATATTATTTTTTCACGCACTATTTATTAATTCAACTTGTAGCTCTAAGCATGTTTACTAAAACTGTGCGTTCTCTGGTTCTTATTCTCAGAAAATAGTGCTATTAGCTAGTAAAGGTGCTAGCATTAGCAAAACCGTGCACAAGTATACCGCGGTATTATATCGTTACTTATTTACTTGTAATAGACAACTTTTATTCACCATCAAATGGTAGTCACAAGTTAATTAATTAAAAAAGAAAAAAAACAAAAAAAAAACAAAAAAACAGTGACAAAAATCAGTAACTTAACTATTCGCAAATGCACAAATTACACAAGAATTTACAACAGTTGACAAAAAATGTTATCGCACAATCTATATTTGACCGAAAACTTCTGACTACGCTGAGCTAAAATATCATGCACTTGGCAATCTAAAGTTAAACTGACACTGGCTATATTTTACTGTATTTATGTCGGTGGTTTTGAAAATTTTCATAAAGAGGCGATTGATTACAAAGTCAAGTGAATTAATATCAGCCTTATTTAAGGGGCACGCTTCCAACCCATATAGAAGTACAGGCATACATT
>Ga0209679_1001151_pt1 | contig 10901 bp, 7 predicted proteins | sample WorMetHEROISLAND_4_FD_187408 | JGI IMG/M metagenome (GOLD analysis project Ga0209679, IMG submission 187408) | Marine gutless worms symbiont microbial communities from Max Planck institute for Marine Microbiology, Germany - Olavius sp. 2 HERON... ...
ATCGACCCGGTACAATCAGAAGATCACGATCTCGGTCGTCGTCTAGGTTTGTGCGTTTTCTCTGGTCTGTTTGGTTTTTTGACGCTGTTGGTTGTGTGATAGAAAGGGTGTAAGTTGTCGTGCTGTAATGATTCTCAGAGATTACTTCTGGGACCAGCCCAACGTGAAGTAACTCGGGAAAAAGCATACCATTTAAACAAAAGCTAAAACTGCCGGTAGTAGTAGTAAAGTAGTCTTCAACATAATGGGCGGCCAAAACCACAAACTTCAGATTTTGGGCATCTGTTAATCTCATACTGAAAAACCTTCAGAAGTCAAGCTTTCAGATGTCAGAATAAAGATTTAACAGAATGAGAACAGTCTTGAAAGAGCACCTTGTATTGTGAAAAGAGCACCTTGTATTGTGTTGTTGTTTGTGGCTGCACGTCTTCTTGTTAATTTAGTTGTGTGTTATTTAATTTTTTTGTAGTTCCGTTTGATATTGAAGTTGATATATTGAGCTTTGTTGCAGTGAGTGTTGAACAATGTGTAGTTGATAGCTAACTTGCATGAGTGTGTTGTGTTGTTGGTGTAGAACACCGAATGAAATGCATTCAGATTCTCGGCCTGGCAAGAGGCGGTCGTCGTCGCGGGAACGTCACAGACGTTCAAGGTAACAAACCATCATTTCTAGCACAGTTACTGGTTGCTGCTGTCATGTATTTCAGGCAATATGAAGTTTATGCGAGTATTCGCAGGGGTTCTCTAGAAAGGAGACATCAGACGACAGTGGGGTCGCACACGTGCTGTGGTCACATGCTGAAGTTTATTAGCGTGTAACAGATTTGCCGGTCGTGGGTTTTTGAGGTGATAGGCGTAGGTGTAGGTCATTACAGTGATAGAAAGTAACTTAGCTTCAAAGAAATGCATTGTGACGCCCTGTTTCTTAGCGGTAGCTGAGGTTCTTGTCTTGCTGTTGTTATACTGAAGCTTATAAATCCTTTCATATCCCTCCTGTTCTAAAATCTTTGTACTGAAGTAAAAAATAATTATTGAATGCCATTTTTTGCTGCCATTCAACCTACATATCTGTGCAACTTGATCTCTCCTGGCAGCACTCATCGCCAGTCTCAACCGATGAGTGATTCCAGTTAATATACGACATGGTGGTGGTAAATTGACCAGTCGGTTGCTGTGTGTTATTTCTTACTAGGTCTCGGTCTTCTGATGAGCAGACTGAACAGAGGTCAGTGCGTCGTCGTTCAAAATATGACTTGCCTCCAGCGAGGGACCACCATGCCAGCAGTGAGTGTCCATCGTAGTTGCTTGCGTGCACAGACAATTTATATATGCATCGTTTCCAGCAGATAAATGATTATTTTTATTTGTATGCATATATAAAATGGTTAATGATACATGTTCACAGATTTGTGTTGACCAGTCAAGTTAAGCCTGTTGTTCTGATTTCACCTTGGCTGAACACTGTCTACAAGTGCCTAGTTATTTCTGGTATTGCTTTTGCTGTTTTTGTACAGTGTAATTGTTATCGTGATATTGTGTGTTATTACTTACCATTCAAGTAGCTTGTTTCAGTTCTGATATTGGCACAATATTTTGTCATATCACTTTGACATTCTAGTCACTTGTTTCCGTACAAATAAGTTAAGCTACTCGGGGTTGATGGTGATTCATAACGTAAAATAGTAGAAGTGTGCAGAGAATCCGTGTGGCCTGACTGTTGATTTCCTGTCTTTGTTTTGCAGTTTGCAGCCGCACCCTGTGGATCAGTAATGTTCGGCATACAAGTGAGATTAGCCTGAAGGGAAAACTGGCATTGTTTGGCCAGGCGTCTGTTTCTGTGAGTGAATTTTTTGTTTGATGTTAATTTTTTGTTTTATGTATGTTTTTAGTATGTACTTTCTGAGCTTAATTCTAAATAACTGGTATTTTCTGGCTGTTGTTTGTTAAAGAGGTGATCTGTGTTTCAGTTTTATTAGGTTTGCTATTTCCGAGTTGTTTTTATTATTGCATTTTTTCGTACTGGTGTTAGTAGTTTAAGGCACAATTTCACATTCAGTAATGCCGGTTTGTAAGTCTTCTTGGATAGGCTCACTGGCTCAGGTTAAGCTCATACAGTCACAGAATCACAGTTTTATCTGCAGTATGTGCCTTAAGACAGAAAGAACCAAAGCTCAGTTTTGCCTAACTGGCCATGTGGCTGAGACCAAGAATGTTTACCCCGGGTTCCTGTTTAAAGCTGGTTACTGGTTATTTTTACTGCCTGTTCTTCAGCTTGTTACGGGCTTAAGTGTTCATTAAACTTTGTTGGACCCGGAAGGCGGGTCCCAAAACACTACTCTGGTTTTTCTCGTTCTTGTTGTTGTTGTTATCAGTTCTATGAAAATCCCTTAGGCTTTCTTAACACGCAGCCGAGCGCGACAAAACTTTTCATACACATTTGTGCCCATATTCTCTACAGATCTGCCATCTCAGGGTTTAAATTAATTTGTAATTAATGAGTAATTAGCAAAGTTCATTTCATGTTATCGATTTAAAACTTGACATTGCACCTACACTAATACCTCATCGGCATGCTGCAGCCAATGAGGTTGCAGCTCGATGTGTGATGCTGCACCCAATTGATGGAGCAAAGTGATGAATATTTATGCACAGGCAGGGCTTACTGTAATGACATAGTAGAGTAAGTAAGCAAGCGGGCGCCTTCCGGGTCCAATAGTACCTTTTGTACTTGTTTTCTTAATAAATTTCGAAAATGTGCCTGTCATAGTCTCAGTTCACTATATTTCCTGCAGTTACTTTAGCTTCTTGAAGCTTCAGCCCAGAATCCCACTAGGGATCTATCCATGGACAGCAAGGCATCTTCACCCAGAGCTTTTTTCTGTTACCTCTTGTCAAACCAGTTTTAGCTGATCTTAAAACTAAGAATGTTGTTTACGTACATACACGGGCATGTGTTGTGTGCATGTACTGTTACAGCTGGAGCCATTTCGTGGCTGTGCGTTTGCTACATTCCAGCATCGAGGTGATGCTGCGCGTGCCCTGGAGCAGCTTGACAAATCAAATCTTAATGGCAGAATTATTACAGTGCGTGTAACAGTATTTACTTCATGCTGGTTCTAGTAACTACTAGTTATCATTGCAACTAGTTTTTGTCTAATAATATTCCATATACTTTTATACTTACACGGCAGAGAAGTGCTTTACTACGTCATATTCTACCTGTTGTTGACAGAGATGTGATATTGATTGTTGACAGGTTCGGTGGGCTCCTGGTGCTGGCATAAAGAATTCTGAGTTTATAGATCGGTGGGATGTTGACGTTGGTGTGGCATTCATACCGTGGGAAAAACTGCCGTCAAGTTTAGACAACGTTGCTGAAGGAAGTGCCGTCGATGAGGACAGCCTACCTCCAGACTTTGCACGTGGTAATACTTCGGCTTTTGACAGTAAACTTTCTTATTTCCTTCCAGTGTTGCTTTTGTCACTTACTGGCAACAGGTGCGCTATCTGTAACAGTTTGGCTGCAATTTGCAATGCAAATTTTGACTGGGGGTTCCGATCCCCAATCCGATCCTCAAAATCTTCTCTTCTCGTGGAGGACCAGGAATGTTACTTGGGACCACACAAGTTTCCCTGCCAGATGGCATCTCATTCTGTTCAACGGTTTTAGCAGGGTGCTTAAGTGTGACAGACAGACATGCAGTCAAACTGAGCTTCGGGGATTATCTGTTGGATTATTGTCTGGCGGCATTATTGCTTTCAGCCGTGCTGCTTAATAATAATAGTAATAATGACTAGTGACCACTGACCACTAGCCAAACCAGCTTAGTCTTTAACTCTAGTTTTTAACCCTTAGGCTCTTTACTACCAAGGATATAAAAAATAAATAATAATAATAATAGTAATAATAATTAGGCAACTAGAAACCAAGGGTATAATAAAATAAATAAATAATAATAATAATAATTAGGCATCTCACGTATTCTTCCCAGTCGCCATTGAAACAGCTGGGACATGGTACCAAATGGCTGTTGAGCCGGTTCAGGAAATTGGTAGGTGGAGCACAATGGTCAATAGGACACCAGGGAGACAGCATTCTTGTTTAACAGGGGAATGTGGTCTCCTTTCTTAGCACGTTCACTGACACCGAATAAACACCCACTGCAGTCATTTCTTCCTTTAATTTTCAAGCGCCAACAGCCTTTGTCCTGGTGGGCCAGATAATAATAATAATAATGAATATTTTAATAAAATTAAATAATAATATAATAATAAAATTATAATAATAATAACAGTCTTTATTACAATTGCAGATAAACTGCTACAACACATGTTAACAATTGAATACAAAGAACCAGCTTAGACATGCAGGCTGTAAGCTCAACAAAACATAACATGCAAATTGTAGCATGGGCATTAGGCTGCTATATATATAGAAGTGCCAGGTTAGACAACACATTGCCTTGATACACGCAGAAATGACAGTCAGACACAATAATTGTAATATAAATTCCAAATTCCATCACTAAACTTTTTTTTACTTTTTGGTGTTTTAATGTACTAAACCGAATTTGAGAGTTTCATATACCTTATGTGTACGGTTTAGAAAGAAATAAAGAGCTTAGAAGAGGTAGGTGAAAGAGGCTAAAGAAGGAACTAAATATTAAAAAACACGAAAAAAAAACCTCAGAGATGTGACTCAAGAGTGATAGAAGACGCTAAGAAAGAAATCAGCAACAGTAAAATATTTCCCATTTTTCAGTGACAAGTTTAGTTTAATCTCCTCGGGCTGAATTATCGATATTATGGAAATTAGTGCAGCGGCTCTTGATGCCTATAGGTCGTTCATTCATGCTTTCATGCTTTCTGTATACTGTCATTGATCTGTTGTTTATGTGCATGTTAGTTGTTTAGTAGTTTAGTTTTTGTTTGTTTGTTTCCTGTTGTACCTTGTGTACGATTTATTTCACAATAAATATATATATAATATAAACATGATAGAGGATTGCCAAGGTGAAGTATCTGCTGTTAACATGTACTGCTTAGACTTGCCGTTGTCACACGAGAGCTCCGTGGAGAGTGATACCAGTCCTCTAGATGTCCCACCTGTTTCTACAAGTTGCCAAACTGTAAACACAGTTCCAAATACATCACTGGTATGTTTACACTGTGTAGTGTCATATTGGTATGTGCGCAGCAAGCTTTAAGCATCCCTTATTATCAGTCGACATGTCAGTCTGTGATTCTGTCTGTCCTTATGTCCACACTAGTTCAAGATTATGTTTCCCATGACAATGATGTAACACCAGTCAACGAATGCAATTCATTCACTAATTATATCTTCAGTAAAAAGGCCCCAGAGCCACTAATACGTTGTAAACAGAAATATGGCAAGTGTTTATGTATCCAAATCAGAAATATAATTGAATAGACATCATAGAAATCAATAAGAATAACTTTCTGTTATCTACGGTTCATCGGTCACTCGGTCGGGAAGGTGAGTTGAACCGAGATCAAAATTTGATCCGAGGTCAAACCGTGGTTCAAAGTTGAACTGAGTTCAACTCGTGTTTTGATCTGAACTGCGTTGATGGAATGTGAATTATGACTGAACTAAGATCAAACTCAAGTTTTAACCTAGATCAAGTTTGATCAGTGCCGGCTGTTAACTTTAACCATTTGAAAGCCACTCAGCCACTTTGCCTACCGGCTTGTGATGTCTAATCGCTGTTATAAAGGCAACAGTAACAACAGTTGTAATGTATTGAATGAATTCATAATGTCATAAAAGGCAAGTGAAATGGCTTGTAACTTAGTTCTTGGATTCGTAATTGTATTTTCTCTGTGTAATGTTGTAGTTGTGCCATTATTGCTGCATATAGTTGCATTCTTGTAATTAGCTGGACACATTAATTACCAGTACAACAATGCAGTGTCACATACCAATCTAGACACAATGGGTGAGGTCAAGTTGTGCTAAGCGAAAAGTCTTAGACTAAATGCTTAGACAAAAGTCTTAGCTGAACTCTAAAGTTCCAACTTAAGTCGGAGCTTAGATTAGACCTAACTTGACGTCTGTTGGGTCTTAGACCGAAGTTAAGCACTAAGACTTAAGACCACAATGCATTACTTTATCATTGGGAATTCCCAGCCAGTTGCTGCCGAGTTCAGCTTAACTTTGGTCTTAGCAGTTTTCTTGACTTAAGTCATGACTATGACAAAAGTCTAAGACCAAAATTAGGTCTAAGAATATTCTTAGACCCAGTCTTTGTCGCGAGGTCAAGTTCAGTCTTAAGTTGGGTCTTAGACCAAACTTCGGTCTAAGCATTTTGTCTAAGACTTTTCGCTTAGCGGAACTTGACCTCACCCAATGTCCAGCTTCTCTAACTTACAGTGTCAAGATCCTCGTCATTATTGCTAACATAGGCTCCATGTCTGAATCAGAAGTTATTAGAGGAATGGTTGTGATGTGTAAATTGGTCAGCCAGAATGGATTGATTGTATTCTGTCCCTCTATGAGCTGAATCTAATGCTTGTGACATAGTCAAGAAACTTGTACAAGAATCTTGTACAATAAACTTGCACATCTGTCGCGGTTTCTTGGACAAGTTTTTTCTTGTGCAAGTTTCTTGCACCGAATACAACGCAGGTCTATTGCATGCAAGAAAATTGCTTCACTGGTGTTAACAGATTGTTGTTGCATGAGATGTGCTATTAACAATTAAAAGCATTTGTTGCGAACCTAAAATGTTATGAATTTATATGTTTGTTTGCATAAGTGTACCAAAACACAGTACTTGCAATGTTGATGTTAGTGGCACAATGAATGTTTTATGCAATGCTGTTAAATTATTGTTACTGTAGTGCCATCTTGGGAATAAGTTTCGACAGTTTCGGTTTTGACTTGCATCAAAATTTGATGGAAATTTTTACCAGAAACTTGCACAGGTTTCTTGTACAAGATTGTTGACTGTGTGTCGTGAGCATAAACTTGTTCAGTGTTTGGTGTCTCTGTTTGACAGGCGACAAGCCAGAACAATGTGTTTGCTGAGCATTCTGCAACTCAGAATGAAACTTCAAGACCTACATGGCAGCAGCTGTCTGGTCCCACGTTATCTGTCAGCAGTGTTGCTTCTTTGCTAACATATCCTCCTCATATTGCCCCTGTTCCTCCACCTACTGGTGGTCCTCCATCTCTCGGTGGTCCTCGTGTTTCACTGCCGTCTGGTGTTCCGCCACCAGCCGGTGTTCCACTTCCAGCCGGTGTTCCGCCGCCGGGTGGTGTTACTTCACTTGCTGGATGTATTTCTGTGTCTGCTGGTCTTCCTCTGTCTATTGCAGCTCCTGTGCGTCTTGTTGGTACTGGTCTTGCGCCTACTGGTGTTCCACCACCAGCTGGTGTTCCACCACCCCGTGGTGTACCTCCACTTGCTGGATTTGTTTCTGCATCTGGTGGTCTTCCTCTGCCTGTTAGAGTTCCCGTGCCTCTTGCCTCTCCACCTACCAATGTTCCACCACTGACTGGAGGCATTCCTTCATCTGGTAGTGTTCTTCTGCCTACAAGTGTTCCTGTGCCTGTCGGTGGTCCTCAGCGCGATGGTATTCCCCGACCACTGGGTATTCCTATGGCTGTTGGTGTTCCAGCACCTGCTGTTAATTCCACACTGCCACCACCGAGGTTCTTTGATCCTTCTGTGCCACCTCCATCCTTCATTCCATCAGTCTCGTCCGCTGTAGTTGCGTCGGTGACGGAGCCGCCTGCTATGCCGGTGCCTCGAGCTACTGAAGACATGGATCTTGATAACTCAACAAGCAGCGATGAAGATTTGGGTGAAGGCTTCGATGAAGAGTGGCCCATCTGCAGTCGCCGGACTAGCACTAGATCACGTGCCAATAGCCAGCAACTTACTGTTAGCCGTGATCTTGGCTTTCAGCTTAATGAATCTCAAGCTTCTGGCAGTGGCCGGCATTCTTCAGAACTACATTCCATGCCTGAAAAACAGCTGGTACGGTCTGATGAGTATTTCACAAGGAGCGTTGAGCAACCGCCCATGAATCAAATGTATGGCACATCATTGCCAGTTAGTGGTAATAATTTTGCCATTTCGTCAGCAGTATTGGACCATAATAATCCACTTCCAAGTGCTATAGCTAGCATGACTCCTCTCGGTGGCCCAGCATTAGTCAGAGGTCAGCTGTCGCTGCTGAAACCAGGCAGTATGCCAGCAGAAATGGTCCGAGCTCCTGGTTCAGTGAATCCTGCCAGTGACAGTATGTTAAGAGGTCCAAGTGATGTCGATTTCAGAACGTCTTCGTATGGAGCAGGTATTGTTCCAGTTGGTCCTCCACCACTGTCTACTCCAATGAAGATGGCGCCCCCTCCACTGCCACCATTGGCAATGCCTCAAATGTCTTCTCCACATTTTCCTGGAGCAGTTCGACCCTTTACTGAGAGTTCTTTGCCAGTGCTGAATGATGGATCTGCTGGAATTGGTGCCAGTCGATTCAACAGTCCAGTCGCGGGAATTGAAACACCGCGTGACATGTTAGCTCCAAGACTTGGAGGTGTTGCATATCCTGGTTCTGTTGGAATGTCGAGCAATCCTCCACCTGGCGGCCTTTTGGGTATTCGAAATATTCCCGGACCATTGCCTCTTACCAGCAGCACTGCCAGTGTCCCTGGCGTGGCACCCGGTATGGTTCGAGGCTCCTATGATAATGGACCCAGGTTCATGAACCCAGTGCCACCGACCAGTACATTTGAACCAGCGAATGTACGACCACCGCCCGGTCAGCAAGTTTTTATGCAGAGCGGCGTGGATGCGAATCCTGGTATGATGTCCGCTGCTCCTGATATTGGTCCAGTGATGGGTCGGATTCCTCGTGGTGGACAGGTACTTGGTGGTAGACCGGTAGGACCAGGTAACATTTCACTTCCGGGTAGCTTTGTAGCTGACCGTACGCTGCCAGTGAATCCAGGTAATGCTGCATCACTTCGCTGTCCTAGTGAATTTGGTGGAGTTATACGCAGCGTGGTTCCACCGGACTCAGTTGGGTTAAATGTACAACATGAAATGCCAAGAATTCGAGCTCCTGTTCCAAGTTCTCTGCCACCTGTTGTGAACAACAGTGATCAGCTCTCTGTAGCTGCTATGCCACAAGTTCTTCCTCTTCCTCGTGGTCCGGAGACGGGCCAGCTGTCAAGCCAGTTGCCAAGACTGCCCATCGAGCAGAAAGCTTTGTCGTCTGGTCCGTCAGAAAGACTGTTAAGTGCTCTGCACAGCTTGGCTGGTATGCAGACTGAGCCGTCACGGGATCAACCGCCATACAGCAGTAGAGGCAGTAGGACTGGTGTCACAAATCCAAGGTTTGCTGACAGTCCTATTGAAGAAGTTACTGCTGGCATGCAGCAAAGTGCTCCTGGACTGAAGAAAAGTTTATTTGGACCTCATGTTGATGTCAGTGGATTTGGCTCACCAGTTCAGAGTCTTCTCGCACAGCAGAATAGGACTGACGGAGTGGGTCATGGTCCGCTATTTGGTAGTCTTCCCGCTCCACCGAGACTCAATTCTGCACAACCACGCTTTGCATTATCTGGTAAGTTTTATGCAATTAATTTTTTTGTTCATTTCCATTCAGCTTTTATCATGATAGTTTTTCCCGTCACTGTTTGACACTGTTGGGCTGTAAAAAGTTTGCTCCTGGTAACCGGTCTACCATGGTGTAACTACAGAAAATAGTATTTGTAGCAGCACTTTTAACATGGTAATCGTTTTCTTTGTCTCATTATGCCTCTGTCCCACGTAGTGTAGCCAGAGGCATACTGTTTTTGTCCTGTGCGTCCGTATGTGCGTCCCAAAATGTTAACATGATATCTTTCAGAGTATTTGACAAATTTTCGTGAAACTTATAGCGCCAGTGCATTATGGGACTGGGATGAATGCTTCACAATTTGGGGTCGAAGGTCAAGGTCACGGTGGAATAAAGTATGCTGGAAACAGTACTTTCTGGGCTTGTTAACACGATGTCTTGAAAAGTATTAGTCAGATTTTCACCAAACTTACACCAGTGATGTATTATGGGATAGAGGTGAATGCATTAAATTTTGGGGTCACTAGGTTAAAGTTCAAGGTCATGGTGGGATAACCAATGCTGGAACCGTCACTGCACAGGCGGAGGCATACAGTACTCGACGTCTCGTATTGAGTTAGACTTTCTAGTTAGTTCTGTCTGTCATTCGTCATCCGTGAAAATCGTGTATTGTGGCTAAAAGTGGCTGTCTTCATCCAGTAATTGATAGCTTATGATTCTAGCTTTTTTTGAAATCTACAATTTCGTTCAGAAATTCTACACAGTGGTTCATAAGTGGCGGATTCACTGACTTTTACACACATCGCTTGACCCAGTCTACATCATTTTTACATTCAGCATGTCCAAACTACCGTAATCTGCTCCTCCTGATCGACAAGTTGACTGGTTCCAATCTCAGTAATTCTCTAAGCATCCGTATTTAAGCCTCCGCCGCCGGTAGGCGCCAGCGGAGGCCATATGTTTTCGGGTCGTCCATCCGTGCCACCGTCTGTGCGTCCGTCCGTGTGTCCGTGATTCACGTGGTAGTTTTGTTTCCGCGATATCTCCAGTATCTGTTGACGGATTTTCGCCAAACTTTTGTCACTGGTGCATCTCGGGAAAGAGATGAACTGATTAGACTTTGGGGTCAAAAGGTCAAAGTTCAAGGTCACGGCATGACCGAATGCATCCCAGATTTTCATGTTTCCACTATATCTCCACTATCTATTGATAGATTTTCGCCAAACTTTTGTCACTGGTACATCTTGGGACACAGATGACCTGATTACGTTTTTGGGTCAAAAGGTCAAAGTTCAAGGTCACACCATCGC
>Ga0209679_1001152_pt1 | contig 10897 bp, 6 predicted proteins | sample WorMetHEROISLAND_4_FD_187408 | JGI IMG/M metagenome (GOLD analysis project Ga0209679, IMG submission 187408) | Marine gutless worms symbiont microbial communities from Max Planck institute for Marine Microbiology, Germany - Olavius sp. 2 HERON... ...
CGAACTCTATCGTCACTATTTTGGCCTGAAATGAAACTAACACAATCAGGAATTTCCATAGCTAAATAAACATTTCACTTCACATTACACGAAATTTCACTACACTGGGGGAGCATAGAGCACTCCCCAGGCCCCCTAGCTGGGCTTCGAGTTGCAACTGAGGGCCCCTCAGATTCTTGCTATGCCACTGTGCCAGATGTCAACCAAACTTACATCTACTACTGCCTGACATACAGTTTCTCTCTACTGAAGCATTACAACCACATAGCAGTTTTGTATTACCAGTGTGTAATTCTGCATATGTACAAGAAAGACCTACAATGTAAAGCCAATACCATCAAGATTAATGAAGAGTTAAGTAGTTGAAACTTACGTAGTCAGATACAATAATAACTTCTGTTTTTACGTCAGTATGACACCATCTCTGCTAGGGACCGACCTACCCTGGTATATGGCATTTCTGCTCTGCTGTCATGCCATGCTACTGTGCTGAATTGTCAATGCAGTCAGTGACTGAAGAACTGGGTGTCAAATGCATGTGTGTGTTGATGTCTGTGTCAGGTAGGGCCGTGTCAAGTCCAAAATTGGGCTCGAGTAATATTTTTGAACTCACACAGACTATTTATTTCTGGGGAAAATATTTATTAAATACCAAATAAAAACCAGAGAACTTCAGTCCTGCTGAGTCCTGTGCAGTGTACTATTTAATTTACTATTATTCAGGGTTGGAAAAAATCATGATTTTTTAAAATCAAAAAATCAGATTTTTTTAAAATTCGTATTTTCACGCGGTTTTACCGAAGTTTTGTAACTGGTCTGTCTGCTCAATCACATAAACAACATCGCTGCCATGCTTCTGCTATTTCCACTTATACTCCTGCTGAGCAAAAAGAAAGTACCGGTAAGCAACAATTAAAGTTTCATTACCTTGGCTATACACTGTGTCTCAAAAAAATGTCCCACTTATTTTTTGTGATAACTTCAGCAAATGCTGACCGATTTTAATAATTCTTTCACTGATACATTCGTGGATGAATGGCAGATGAAGCTGGATTAAACTCTGCCGCCCCACCTCAAAACTGTTGCCACTCTACCTTGCAAAATCTGAATGTGCATCAGTGAAACTTTTCCTTTAAATATGCCAGAGTAATACGCAAAAGATCAGATGTTTATGCATTTTAGGATAAAAAATTAGCTGTAATGCTGTTTGATAAAATTATTTTCAATTAATTTATTTTATTTTTATTAGGAGCTGCTAATGCCATTACGATATTTTGCGACAGTTCCTTCTAAATACTGAATAACGCATCGTTGGTGCTTTGATTGAGCATTAGGCTTAGTGCAAAGCATGCGTCCACTAAAAAGATGTCTTCTTTTTGATACCAGACGTTTTACAATTCTCCAGAGTTGTTCCAAATTCTTTCACTTTCAGTCTATCAAACAGAAACATTTGTTAGTTTTCCTAAGCCAAATTTAACATGTGAGTGTGACGTTGTTTGATTTACTAATACTAACACCATAAAAACTGAACATTTAAATTTCGCAAGGTAGTGCGGCAACAGTTTTGAGGTGGGGTGGTAGAGTTTAATTCACATTCATCTGCGAACGCAACAGTGAAGGAATTATTAAAATCGGTCAGCATTTGCTGAAGTTATCACAAAAAAATAAGCGGGACGTTTTTTTTGAGACACAGTGTATATATGACGCTTTACAGCATAATATAAACTGAAAAATGCGAAAATAAGTATGATTTAAATCACTTGATTTTTTTAACAAACTAGAAAAAGTTGCACTCGACGGTAGCGTCGAGTACTGTGCGCCTCCGCCGCGATGGTGCGACCTTGAGCGTTGACCTTTGACCCCAAAACCTAATCAGCTCAGCTCTGTGCCGAGGCGCACCAGTGACAAAAGTTTGGCGAAAATCCGTCAACAGATACTGGAGATATCGTGGAAACATGAAACTACCACGTGAATCACAGATGCACGGACGCACGCACGGACGGCGGCACGGACGGACGACCCGAAAACATATAGCCTCCGCCGGCGCCTACCGGCGGCGGCGGCTTAAAAATCACTTGATTTAAATCACGATTTAAATCTGTGATTTAAACCACACTTGTTTAAATTGGCCAACCCTGATACTATTTAGTACCGTATTTACTACGGTAAATGCTTGAATGCAGCCCCATCTTCTGTTAGTACAAATAAGTCAAAGCCACGTTTAGAAATTAAGACTCATCAATTGAACCTACTTATATCATTTCAAGTGTGGAACAGAACATGCTTGGTCAACAAACGATGCAATGGACGACAGACACCACGATGAACTGATGACGCTGTGACAAGACTGACGTTATATAATTAGTAGTATGAAAACCAATGGTATGTAAACTACAAAATCTGGCTAGTATATAAATCCCAGCCTGTATTCGAGGCCTGACTTGTATTCAAGGGTTGGTTTAAAATGTAGTGCACACATAAAAATCCCCTAAGGTGGTAATGTTTGTGTCGGATTCTGAGTGTCTGTGTGTAAGCTATCTCAAACAGTTAAATGGATTTTGATGAAATTTTTTGGAAGTGGAGCTAGGCCCAGGAACCAATCAGTAAGATTTTGGTGGAAATCCGATGACCCCTTCCCCAGTTTGCCCCTAATTTTTCACCCTTGTAATGCATTTTCAGTGGCACAGCAACGTGTTTGCATTTCCCTGACTTTTGGTTAACTCTTAGACTTTTCCGTCACATCTGACAGATTCACTAACATTCCCAGGTTTTCCAGACATGAAATCTCACAGACACCCTGCTGTGTTTATGCCACGTATCAGATGCTCTACTGCACATTTACACATGTACCATTGATCTCCCGGCTTCTGGAAATCATGGGCCTAATTACAAGAAAATCTTACGATTATCTTACGATGTGATAATAACTTACGATAATGGTAAGTCAAACTTGCGATAAAGTTAAGATGTTCCTAATTACAAAAACATCTTATGATAATCTTACGAGAAACTTTCAAGTTCTGTCAGCATTGCAGAGGTGAGTTTTGCATAGCAGTAAGCCCTGTTACCACACTGGCATACCGACCCAGTTGGTTATAAGGTGGTGGCTGTTAACCAGTCGACTTGGGCTGTGTAACTTAATTAGGTTTAACCCTCGCCGACTCAAAGCACAGTACTCGGAACAGATCAGATTTGAGGTGCATGACAAATACTATGCACAGCATCATATTATATTCTCACTACAAGGTAAGATCCCATATCCAAACGTTTATACAGAGAAGCACAAGGGATTGTTGGAGAAGGATGCTGTGTGCCGTTGAGCTCCCTAATCAGCAGCCAGTCACAGCAATCAGACAGTGACAAACAGTAGATATTGCAGCCAAAAACAGACACACCATCAACTCATCCAAAACAACCCATTATGTGTTGAGACTTGCACCACACAGGCAAGTAACCGTACATGTAGATTGTATGGTCACCACATGCAACAGAGCTGAGAAAACACAACAAACTTGTGACCAATATGGTTACCTGCAGTAGCAATTTAATTACTACAGATCCAGATATGCTTCTGGCCTGTAATGCTTGCACATTTCCAAAAATGACGTGTATTAAATACAGATAACAATCTAATTTTATCTCAGTCCCAAACAGTCCACTGAAAAGTCTGACTTCTAAAGACAAAAAAATCACACAGTTACTGACACATTGACATTAATAGATTTACAGTTATTTCAATAACTTAATGCCGCTGATGTCTGTGATAATCAGCAACAGAGTTCCACAACTGATTCTGCTGCAACTGAATTGCCGCTGCAGCTGAGGATGATGACGAAGCAAAGTTGTTAATGTCGTCGCTGTCATCAAATCGTTGGCGTTTTGCTGCTGTGTGCATCTGTTCGCTGCTGGCATGTATGGTTTGTGCAATGCGTAGAAACAAAGCAGGAAAATCGTCAATGCCAGCTAATGAATGCTGTTGCGATACGGAGTTCACTGTTGCTGCATCCAGATGCACAAGGCTGGAGATGACATTAATGTCATCCAGCTGACGTAATGCAAGGATTGTGCTGACAGTTGCCGGCAAGCTGCGTTCACCAAAGTCATGTCGTAATGCGTCAACCAGAGACATGTCAGCATCAATCACACTGCCCAACAGATCACTTGTGGCCTGCAGCACAGCACAGAATGTGTTTCATTAGCCAGATTATGTCTCCAATCTGCACACTAGCTAGCAGTGGGAGGAAACAGCTGACAAATTACGTCTGCCACGTGCAAAATAGGAAGCAATTTAGTGAATCCTAGCTAGACTATTACATATCCCGTAGTGCTCTTACATTGTTGGTTGGACGACAGGAAAGGCAACCGGCCTGTAAAAAATACTGCCACAACAACTCCCTAAGGATTCACTTCACTAACCTGGTGTAACTCCAGAAACAGGCCGATTAACACAAAACGAGTGTATTCTCGAGCAACAAAGCACATGAAAAGTCAAAGAAATTACCCAAATTTTCCATTTTTGTCTAAAGCAGAGTACTGCATGGTAATGGGGATAGTGGAAATTAGACCCGAGAGTCGCTGCTGTTAAGTCGACTTACTGTAAAACATTATATTTTCGCTGCATCTTAATTTCGCGATTTTGGAACGTAGAAATTTCGCCACATTTTAATTTGGCGTTTTCCCGTGTTCTACTAGTATTCGTTAGGCCTTTGACGGGCAAACTGAATTTTTGCGGGTATTTAATTTCGCGATTTTATCCTACTCGCGAAATTCGCGAAAATTTGATGCACGCGAAAAATATGTTTTACAGTAGTCGACTTGGCCGCTCCAAGTCAAATCAAGTTGTTTCAGTTCCAAGTCGCCGCCGAAATTTTCCACTCAAGTCGCCACCAAATTTTAGGATAAAAGTCACGACTTACAGTCAAAATACAGTGTGAACTTCCAATAGACAGCATCCATCACGTAGTTATATACTGGTTAAACTAGTTAATTCACAGTTCCCATCAAAACAGCAGTGAAATTATGTGATACAGGTAGGCAGTGGGCCTATAGCCTATACACAGTGACAACGTGGTCCACAGCCAGGTACTTGCACATCGTCACAAAACATTACAAACTAAGTTAGGCTGAATAGCAATCGTGAATAGGCCTATACTATGATCATGGTCACGGTGCAAGTCGCCGACTTAAGTCACGAAAACTTCAAGTCATGAGGTGGTGACTTAGTCTACTTTCAAGTCGTTTTGGTGCCAAGTCAAGTCATGAGTGCAAACCCCACCCAGGTGACTCTCCGGTCTAGTGGAAATACCACGGTAACCGCAGTAATTGGGATGAAGTCCACGGTAATACCATGGGGGTGGGGTTATGTTGCATGGGGTTACCACTGATATATTACTGCAGAATGTGCAGATTTTGTTCATAAGCACCATTTGATTTATAAATCTGTGGTCATCACCAGCGAGCTTTGCACAGACATGAATACTGTAAAACCCGAAATTTTCGCGTGCCCTTTATTTCGCGAATTTCGCGACCTCAGCAAATTCGCGAAAATAACGGGTCGCGAATATTCGAACGGTAATCAGTTACTCAGTACATCTCTAATAGAACAAACGCCAAGCTAACGCTACTAGTATATAAATTTCGCGTAGCCCTACTACCGCGTCGCCTTTCAATTCAGCTCCAGTTGCAACAGTATTATAATCGATAAGTTTTATCTTGCTTACACGTATGACAAGTGATATTGCAGTTGACTCATGAGCACTACTATGCTATTTTAGTGTACTGTATTACTAGTAGTTCAGCAAGTAAAAACGCCAAAATTAAGGGCGCCAAAATAATTTCATAGCTCTAACCGCCAAAATAAAGGGCAACCAAAATTAAGGGTTTTACAGTATTCATGTCTGTGGAGCTTAGTACCATTGTCACAGGTAAGAAATTGTTTACAAAACACCGGAATCTTTAAGTCATGCTCGAAACTCTACTTCATCCAAATCTGTTAACGGATTCGCACAACGCCTTGGTGGGAATAAGTCCACGTACAACTAAGCCAATTCGCACAAATCGTCATCGTTGTCGTCAAAGTGAACGGCCATTTTTCTTGTCCCAAATTTAACCCACCGATAATGCCAGGATAACTTCTGGCGAGTTATTCCGAGGATAACCCGAGATTTGGTGTTGCTAAAACGCTGCTGTTTCTTGTTCCAGGAATAACTCGATATTCTTGGGATAATTCAAGTTTCAAAAACCGGGCAAAAGAGTTTCCAAACGCAAAATAACACTGTACTATACTACAACTATTAATGCTGCTGCTGATGCCGCTGGTACCTTGTGTCTAGTTGCCTGGATGTCTGTTGCAATGCACTCGATGACAGAGTGCAAATAGTTCAAGTTGGACTCGCTCTGACACACACACAACATATGCAATATCAGTCAGTTTCATCTGTATGCAACCGACAACCATTCTAGTTCTACTCTCATCTCACTGCAGTTCATGCTTATCTAGGTTCAGTGTATTTACAACAGTGACTTAATTTAAGTTCAAAAAATGCCGAAGTATAAGACTTTTCTTTAGAACAGGAATCAATCGTGCACTAACTCGTTAAGTTATACGTTTCATTAATAATGATGACGACTCAGAAACTGAATGTGTCATATCTGCTTGAGTTGGACATGTACCTCTGCAGTTGCATGACAGAATTATTGTTATTACAACTATGACAGTGCTTACTTGTCCAGTGACAGACTGCCGCTGCTGCTGGTGATGATGGTTTGCTATGCTGTGAGCTGTGGAGTTATTGTAGTACTCTGGGTGACACGACCGTTCATCATATCTGTCATATGCCGCATGCAGATCACATCTTAACCATACACGCAACACAATGTATGTTGGTTATCAGCATGCAAATGACATGAAGATCTCAAATGACAGCTTCACAGAATAAACACATTCGACAGCAGCCACACTTTGATGTTCACTGATAGACATTATAGACAGTTTGCATTTCTCTTCTTAGGTAATATTTACAGCTAAGTTTTACTGCAACAAGCACTAACTTGTCACAGATAAGATGACAGCAGTGAAGCAGAAGATGAACTGACAGCATCAGAGCTGACTGAACTTTATCAGAGATGCGACAAGAAATGCAACTGGCAATAACTACTCTAGTTTATTCGCCATGTAACATTAACTGTAGCAGTTAAAACAATGTATCATGAATGAAGTTCAGCCAGCTTAGTATGCCACGGACAAAAATGAAAATTAACAGAAAATACCTACAAAAATAGAACGTCAAAAATGTGCTTACGACGTGTGACTCGGTGGAGGCTGGTATGAGAGCTGCTGGTACTGCTCAGGATGAGCCAGTCCAACGTCATTGCCAGGTGCCGTCATCATCTCTGACTGTGCCAATGAATTATCTACTTTCTGTGCTAAGGTTGGATATGAGATGAGTGGAGCAGCTGTACTGTCATGTGTCTGCGGTACCGGGTATGAGATGGGAGGTAGGCGAGTAGCGTTAGCGAGGTGTGGGTAGGAGACAAGTAGCGGTCGGGATGTTGGTGGAATGGAGAGTTCAGGCTCATCAGATCTCGGCAGCATGTAAAATGGGACGGTGATATCTGGTAGCGGAGGAGATGGAGGAGAGTCGGGTGATGACGACCTTCGTGAACTACGTTCTCTAGACCTGTCACGTTCATGTCTATCAGAACTTGTGTTGTGCTGTCTTGCGCGTCCCTGCAACACGTCCTACACTAAAGTGTACAACAGATACAGGCAAACACAACACATGCTAATAGTCACATTTCTTGAGTGTACACAGTGTGGTACATTAGAGTGAGTTGAATAAAACAGACTCTAGTCAAATAACCACAAAGCCGAGGTATTATGGCCAGGGGCGGACTAGCAACCTTGCAGGCCCTAGGATTCTAACTTTTCACGGACCTCTCCCTCCCTCAGTCCCTCCCCCTCCCGTCTGGGGAGTCCCTCAGCAGAGTCTGGGGCGGAGCCCCAGCGGTAATCAAATTTGGTGCATTTTAGCCTTAAAATCTGACATTTGGTGGCACCAAGTTTACTAATTTTCCTGAGAATTAATTGACCACAGTGTATGCATTTTTGTAATTGTAAGTCATATGAGTGACAATTAATGACACAGCATGTAAGTAAGCATTTCTACAGTTTAACTATGAACGGACAAGTACTCGCCAAGGGTCAAACACTCGAACTCCATGTCACTGTCATTGACTCGTGGTCAATGAACTACGAACAAAGATTATTACCAGTCATGAGTCATATTCTGACAGCATTACGAAGAAAACAAAGTAACAAACATTGTAATATATTGCATTAGGTTTTTTGGAGGGTCAGTTTTTTTGCATTAAAAAGTCCGGGCCCCCTAACATTTGTGGGCCCTAGGCAGCAGCCTAGTTAGCCTAATGGCTAGTCCGCCACTGCACCAGCACCAACTACCGACCACTGTGATAGTATACTGTCTACAGTTGGTACTGGATGCAGCAGCAGCATAGCTCTTCTACAATATGAGATCCTCCATTCCAATCACATAACTGATGTGCCTGCTAGCATCCTGGAGCAGACTGAATAAAAGATAAATGTTCTGACTACAGAGTTCTGTATGGGAGTGTGCCTGGGACTGCTCATTTCTGCAATTACCATTACTAACATGTAGGCAGTCTTTTCTTAGAATACTTCAAAAACAACAGAGCACTTTTAAGCAGTCAGCATATAGGCTAAAAGTATGTGCACATGTCAGAGGAAGCATTCCGACCACAGCATCCAGGGCCACATTAACTTTAACACAACCCTGAGGCCAGGGGCATAGTAAGCGGTACGACGGTACGAGCTCTCACACTGGGCCGCTTCGGCCAAAAAAATTAAGAAAATAGATCCGAAAGATACGGTCAAAAAACGAACAAAAATTTTAAAATATAAAGGGGTGATGGTCTGGGCCACCGATGTCTGCTCCCGGGCCGCTTTTGCTCAGCCTAGGCCAGTTTCTTCTATCTTACTGGGCCAGTTTTTGTCAGGGTAAGACGGGGTTAGTTGTGTCACGGGGTTTGTTTGTCACCCGGGTCTAGCACCTGGCTTCGCTCGGGCCGCCTCACTTTCTCTGCTTGTACCAGCTTTAGGGCTGTCACCGCGCCCCTGTCTGAGGCAGCAACATATCAAGTGTTTAAGTGAACTGGAGTGTACCCGTCCAACTCGATAAAATGCCTTCATTCCTCACAGCCACTCATATAATGTAGCTGCATCCATGCTGCTTATCAGTTGGCATCAGCTTAATCCCAACTTTCTGCATCCTTAAGTTACTGGGATCAACTTTAATTCAAAACACGTTCAACTCTGCAAATTTAATACACTTAATACTGATCATATTTGCTGCACAGGTTGATGTTGTCACCTGCGTATCTGGTTTCCGTGGTCCAACATCCAGACGTGTATATTGTGAGAACTGTACAAAGACAGTTCGCCAGCCAATCTTCGGCGGATGTTGTCTATACTCATTGACTAACTCCTCTGCATCCTTCAATTCTTGCATGTACAGGAATGCCTGAAATAGATGTATGTCAGGCTACACGAAACGACATCTACATGTATCGTGTGTACAGCATACACCAATAATGCCTTCTTTACTTGTTCTCAGCACACATCATTGACAGAGATCCCATGATTATGACAATTACTGTTTGTAACTTTCAACTCGGTGCCAGAAGTTGGCATTGTATAAATCTAACTACCTTGATAAAATGCCGACATCCGATGATAATAATAATAATAATAATAGATTTGTATAGCACCGTTAGGTCATAACATCAGAGGTGCTGGAGTATATATAAGTTATAGTTTACCATAGGTTACTACGTGAATATATCATGATGAGTGAATGATACACTAAAATTATAATGAAAGGTTATAGGAATTTTATCCCAGAAATTAAGCTGTAGTGGCCACTATTTACTACAGTAGGCCATACGGTAGGTACGAAATCATAACACACCGTAACAACACACTTGCCATACAAACACATGAAGTGACGTCGGATTCATAACAGATAAACAAGTAACATGTTTTCTTGCATTCCTCACAGCCCAACAGACACCAGAATCCATGCACATACTCTACTACGATATAACACGTAATATACAGATATTTACACCAATGAGTGAGACAAGCTGTGACAATGCATAAGTCACAAAATACTGTAATGAACAAAATTATTTCTTGCCAATGCAAGTGATTGCAATCACAAAGGCAGTGTGTTACGCAGCATACATTGTAATCGTGTTATATGTTATCAAAGGTGAACTGCTACTAGAGAATTCATTCCGGGCTCCCGTTTCCCGGGCGCCCGGGATTCCACTTTTTCATTCCCAATTTCCCGGGAATGAAAACGGCTAGATTCCCGGGAAAATCGGGAACAGCGAACAGCACTGTGCATGTGCAATTGTGCAACAGATAACGGCCCATGCACGGCGGATTTGACGGCTGCTACAGCAGCGTGCTAGTCCTTCACGGCGAAGACGAGGAGTATAACGTAAACACGACATCACGGCCCCTATCCCTGACCACCTGCAGCTGGAGCCTGTTGGTGCATTGATGCTGGCTGTGAATGCTGATGGAACGAAGCGATAGCATCAGGCAGCCGGACAGCGTGACCATGACCGCGTGTGGCGTGGATTGAGTGACTGAGCGCTGCACGGCAGGGAGAGAGTAGGCCAGAGGATGCTTGTCAGCTAGGCTGGTCACTTGGCATTAACCTGCCCCAGCTGTCTGTAATCTGCAGTCCAGTAACCACATGTCAACTGTCACTCAACCGAGTCGACAGACAGTGGCGGCAAAGCCCAAGGTTGGACCTATGACAAAACACTGTCTCAACATGAGTGACAG
>Ga0209679_1001153_pt1 | contig 10895 bp, 6 predicted proteins | sample WorMetHEROISLAND_4_FD_187408 | JGI IMG/M metagenome (GOLD analysis project Ga0209679, IMG submission 187408) | Marine gutless worms symbiont microbial communities from Max Planck institute for Marine Microbiology, Germany - Olavius sp. 2 HERON... ...
TTGTTGATATTGAACCAGGATTGTTGGAGTTATTTGAAAATGTAACAGGGGTCCGGTTTTTTTGAGACACAGTGTATATAAACATTTTTTTCTTTTATTTTTATTTTTATATGTTTGAATGGTGTTCACTACTATGAGTTGTACTATGGGCACCAGCATTGATGGGTATAAGCCCTTCTGGTGGCCTGCATGTTTTTTGTGCGAATAAACTCTCTCTCTCTCTCTCTCTATTAGCCAGAATACATGTCAGACGTCGATGTCTGTGTACAGTTGCTGTTAGCAACAACATCAGCAGCTGAAGGTGCTGTGAGTCGAACAAGACGAAGATCATTGCGTTCAGCTGACACACCAGGCAAACAATAACGCCGATACGGTTTTTTTCTTTATTAATAATTTTATTAACCACCTGTTTCGTGGTGGATGAAAAAGCAAACAGCTTAGCTGTATCTTAGCTGTATTGTATAGTTTGTATAGTAATTCTAAAGCGGTTACAGTAATGTTGCAGTGAAGTTTGATTTTTATTCTCACGTATTTTTCGTATAGCCACATTGTAGAGTGCGGTAATCAGTAAGCAAGTATTAGTGAAATATCATGTTTGCTTTCAGAGATGATACTACACTACGAGTGACACCGAATTACCGATCACTGAGTGTGACTGTAATAAACGTTGTAACTTTTTATCGTCTCAATTAACGATCATTTACCATTCATAGTTCACGCATCAATAATACACTATACTCAAAACATCTTTGAGAAACTGATGTCTAAAACACCAACTAAAAGTGAAGTTTACAGTATGGAAAAGTTCCGTTGATAACTTGATAGTATCATTCCGCTCGGTTAAGTTCAAATTCCATTGACTCTATCTTGTTCAAAACAGCTTAAAACCTGTTCCACCAGGTTTTTATCAGGAAAAAAGTCGGTAGACCAGGTCTGTGAACAGGCAGCCGACCTCGTCACGGAAGTTGTCTCCGACTTTTTCTGCTCTAAACCTGGTCGGAGGCATGGTTTTGAGCTGGTTTTGAGCAAGCTAAAAATAACGGAATTTGGATCTTAAAGTGCGGTTACAGCTGCAGGTGGAAATCTTCCTATAGATCAGTTGGTGTACGCAGATCAGTAGCGGTATTCTGCAGTGGCGTAGCCTGGACAAATTGCGGGGAAGCAAATGAAGGTGTGATGTCCAGCATTTAGTGAATCAAGCCGTAGATGGTATCGAGAAATGAGGATCGAAGAGGCAGCGTTCCTCTTGAGCAGATTGCTGCATTTTGTGAAGCGTTATGAGCTCATCCAGTACGAGCACGGCTGAATAGTGTTGCTGCATCAGAAACTGAGCTGGTTTGCTGCACTGCAAACAGATCAACGACCATCAGTTCCTCCATACGTGCGCTACACCTTTGAATTTGACGATCATTGACATTTTTCACATCTATTTCAATTTTCAGTCAATAAAACCATTCCGAGTTATCCGAATTAATAGTCTTTGTACGTTGTCAATTTGTGCTATAATCATAAAAAGTTACGTGAACGATGCTTGACATCGTCGCACGTACCTATTCAAGAAATAAATTTTTTAATTAAAATGTATTACACTATAAAATAGATGCTAGAAATTGTTGGCAACTGTCGTTTTCGGCGGTCTATCACAGTGTTTTCTGCTGTCCTAAGTTTTTGCCATGGCTTTCATCCTACATAGGCTATCTAGTCTATTTTCCATGGGGGCTTTTGTCCTACTAAGGCAGATTTGGTAGGGGCTTATGTACAGGGGGCTCTCGTCAGGGGGCTTCTGTCCGGGGGGCTTCTGTCCAGGGGGGCTTATGTCCGACACCATGCCATAATTAGTGGAGTAGTTTAATAGTGTTATTATTGTTGTGGACAAGATGCGACAATGACCAAGACACTGCTGACGCAGAGCGATAGACCTGTTGCTGCTGTTGCTGCTACTGCTGCGGAGAACGTTGGATCTCACTATGGCATTAGTCAAGTCGTTGCAAACAGCAGACGAAGTATATACTTATATGGCACCACGACAGACAGACACATATATCATGTTTGTTATAATCGCTTAGTTCTTCATCAAATTAACCGACATTTTTATATTTCTGGTTTAAAAAAATCACAAAACAAATAAAATGGAGATGGAGATTATCCAGTTGAATTTCACAGTCTAACTAGATAAATATGTAAATAATTACATAAACATATGCACACATAAATGTTAAAAAGGAATTGTACACAAAGTAGTTTATTTATTATAAACAAATTAGAACAATACATGTTGAATTAGTGAAAAAATATACAGTTCTGCCAATTAATAAGAACTACAATGGAGAAGGAATCTGAACTTATATAATATAATAATAACAATATCGTAATACCGATAGCATTGTACATTTACGTCAACATTCGGTAACATTTTTCTCTTCAGGAATATTCTCGACCAAATCATCTTCTTAAGAGTTTCTAGACTCACGAACAATTTGACAGTGGCATTTTGTCCGGGGTTGTTTTTTTCTTTGTGGCATTTTCTCCGTCGGTCAATTTTCCGTGTGGCATTTTGTCCGCCTGAGTGTCCGGTAGCATTTTGTCCAGTGGCATTATGTCCGGGATTCCGCGATAACGCGACGCGATTTTTGCCCAATCCCGATGTGCCGACGGAAGCTATGACGGTGCTTTGAATTCGTCATTGTGTCACGTCAGTATGCATGAACGAATTGGCAGTATAGAGTTTAAGTTAAACGTCGTAGGCTACTGGTGTAATTTTCAGCAAAAATATCGAGAACTGTTGCAGCTAACAGAACACTCAATTTGACGGTTTTGGCCAACATTTTGCTGAGATATCTCCTAACGAATTTAATTGCGCGGTTTTTGGCCCACCCGGTATACTGTAAGTTAATGTGGTAATATTTTGTCACACTGAGTATGCTCTATTTGATAACCTCAGCTATAGGCCCTAAATGAATGACTTTTTCTCTTATTCAGTTATATTTGTTTCAGTTATGGTCACAGTTACAGTTAATTGAAATAACATTGATTAAACGGTGTCAACAAACCCTGTGTGCACTTTGTTCTGTTTTAGGTATATGCTCTCAAGAACCAGTGTCGGGACCATGTCGTGCCTCAATCACTCGCTGGCATTATAACCCCGCCACAAAGCAGTGCCAGACGTTTATCTATGGCGGTTGCCGTGGCAACGAAAACAACTTCTCGAACGAAAGGAGATGCTTACGTTACTGCACGGCTAAACCCGTGTCGAAATCTACCAAATCCAGGAAACGGCAGCATCGTTAAGTTTCCTAGTGTCAGAAGTAACGAAATGTAGCAATAACATATGTTTATTACTCACTTAACGTGCTTATTAATCATTTAGCGTTTACTTCTGTCGTCGATGAACTAGAGACAGTAAAATTTGCTCTGTGACTACTATGAATTACAAACCGTAAGTTCTTGTGTTGGTATTGATATAATGTTGTTATGCAGTTCGTTTTCATTTGCTAAGATTTGATGCCGAATATGACTAAACTGTGCACGCTTATCAGTCACAATATTTTACCTTAGTTGCAAGGCATATTCTAACGAAAATTTTTGGACTGCACAGCTCAGCACAGGTGCGGGCACATGGCGAGCGCAGAGCGCTAGCCTATGACGATGGTCTGATTCGGAGCCCCAGCGCGGTCCAAGGGCAGAGTGTTGTAATGTTCAGTAGAGGGTTTTTTAATGCAAAAGTGTCACTCTATAGGTAATTCAAGGTCACGCGTTTTGGAGTCAGCCCCCAGATCCCCTGGACCCTACTGGCTTTGGGATCCCACTTGCCACTTTGTGCAGTTGCTAAGTGTATGTTAAACCACTGTCTGTTGCCCGAAAAGCACATTTTGTTTATGTGTGTGTTAAACAACTATCAGGAGTGGGATAAGTGAGTGTTAAACGAACGAACTTATCCCACTCCAGACAGTGGTTTAACACACTTATTCTCACGGTCGCGGGCCGTCGTAGCCTACACTGTCGTTCATTTGGTCACGACTGACTGCACCCGTGGAGTTATCGACCCGTCATACCACTCCAGACACAACGATAGAGATAGGCAGTACGAGTGCGACCGTGGAATAAGTTTCCTTAAAAATGCCCTGCTTAATTTTACACTTTCTCACAGATATTTACTTATTCATATGCTAGAAAGCCTAATATCTTGTGAAAATGCACACGCTTGGCTATCTTGTTGTTGTTCTAATAAACAAGACTAAATTTTGCATCAGAAACTAATATACTTATGCCATCTAATTCCATTTCTAAGTAATTAGCATTTTTAAATATAATTCTATTTACAACTGACAGATATTGACTTCGCAACAGTAAGTGATCTGGTGAGATTAATAAAAATTTTCACAGATTCACATAGGTATAGCAACGGAACCTGGTGATAACTGGGAACCTTTTAGGGGATGGCTGATGAGCCCAATTAGCGGCCTAAGCCTACGGGGCGGTTTATCTGTCCTGCCCCCTATTGGAAATTGGAATTCTAATTAAAAGGAGTTGTGAAATGTCTAATTTTAATTCGAATTAATTAATGCTTTTTACGAAGTAATTCCAATTCTAATTAATTGGAAATTTTGCCAGCTAGACCCAGCAGTATATGTGATTGAAACAGACAGACCGTCAGAATGACAGGCATATGTCATCACCGTCATTAACCACTTTGGTCATTGTTACCCAACGTTTCGACCGTCGTCTACCAGCCATCTCTCCTCAAAACGCTGTACATCCTAGACGCAAACCAACGATGCTATGCTTATGTCTATACACACGAATGAAGAGAAACAAAACTGATATTACGATTTACACATAACACAGTTGTTGGTATACTTGAGTAAACAAGAAAACCGTGCTGTCGCAAGGAAACCGCGCGATGCCGCAGCTGTTATTTTCGGTTTAAAGTTCGCCGACGACGTTCATTACAAGTTTAAGAGTAGCCAAGCTACGAAAGCCAGGCTTCGGAGCTTCAAACATACAGGAACAAAACAGAATTCAACGCAAAATGGCGATTCAAGTTCACTCAAAGTCACGTGTTTTGGAGTCAGTGGAAAGGCGATAAGGCACTAATTAATACTATATAATAATGTTGTCGTTATTTGTTAAGGTTCCGTCGATATCGATATAGCGTCCACGGAAGATCCGCAGATTTTCCGCGGATTCCAAATATTCTGCGGATCACTGTTTGCAACTCCGCTTCCCGCACTTCTCCGCTGGTCACATGCATTGGTCACACGTATAACAAACAAAATACAGAAAATAAATAACAAATAATTAGTCAGTGGCAGTTGATAATAATGAAGATTTAACGTAAAATGGTCCTTCAAGCCATTAAAAGTCATTCAAGGTAACGCATTTTGGGGTCCGTGGAAAGGCGACAAGGAACTAACTAATACTATATAATAATGTTGGCCTCATTTCCTAAGGTGCCGAATATGTAGCGTCCGAAAGCCCGAAAAAAACACGTTTTCGATTACCCCACTGTTTTATTACGCCCCCTTTCCAGGGAACCCCTGCGAATATCCGCAAAAACTTCATATTGCCAGATTCTAGAGTCATTCGGCTACGTCGTCGTCGCTGACAGTGTAGTCTATCTTCGTTAAAATTGTTGTGGTGGGCTCCGAAAGACGCGCGCGTTTTGAAACACAGTGCGTAATGACCCTTCAAGGTCATCCAAGGTCGTTGATTTTGACACCAATCGAAAGCGGGTATGCGACTTCCTATAGGTCATCAATAGTAACCATCAATATCAATAGTCGCCTTTTCAGTGACCCCAAAATACGTGACCTCGAATGACCTTGACGTTAAATTTTCACTGTTACGAACAGCGCTTTCATAAATTATTTTACATACTTACCGTAGAGCCTATTTATAGAACATTTTTGTTGTATCACGTGACCAGCAGAGATCCGCATATTACTGTCCGTAATCGACTTTACATTGACTCCAAACACGTAAGACCTTGAATGGCCATTATGCGTTAAATTCTGTTTTGTGCTGGTATGTTTACGTATAACCATATTTATAATTTTACACTCCCGTGATTATTTCTGCACCCCGTAATGTTAGAGAATTCAAAATTTGCATAGAGCTAAAGACGGAGGAGTACAACAAAATTTATAAACATGATGGCCCTAAGTGAGCGTGCTCAGGATCACGTGACCAAATTTTTAATTTTACATCCCCTTAATTATTTCTACAGCCCGAACGATAGAGCAATCAAATTTTACACAGAGCTTCGGACAGAGGAATATAACAAAATTTATGTACACAGGATGGCCCCTGAGTGGGCTACTTGGTAGGGAGGCAATGGACAGACTTCATGTTCATTCGAACATCGTCTTGCTGCAGTTGCCTTCCAGTTGGCTACAGAACTGAGCAGCAAACTATATCAGTCTCACCGCCGCATTTTAAGAAGTGATAATGCTATCCTCAGCATGCTGCTTCTGCACAAACGTGGTTATGTGATGTTACTACTCGCAAAACATGATATAGAGTCTCTTTTATTGTCACTGTTCCTTTTATGTCGCGAGTACGGCACATCGTCGTAACAAAAACAGCACGTAGTTGGGCATCTTACTATCAATAATGCTCCATAACCATTATCACATGCTTGCCTATTGTCCACGTATATCGTTGTTATCGCTTTCATGTGTTTCTGTACGCATGTATTGTGTGTTCGGCTGTCATTAAATTGGCGTAATAAACGACGATGATTAACTCAGAGCGCTTTCCCGTAGTGAAAAAAATTTTGTCCAGCCCAATGCCGTGATTACAATTGCGATTCGACAACGATACGACTACGATACGACTACGATGCGACTACAATCCGACTACGACGTATCGCGCGCGCCTGCTTCCAATTCGACGCAAGTAGAAAATGATCATGTCAATTTTTCGTCGTAGTCGTATCGTAGTCGCATCGTAGTCGATCGCAATTGTGATATAGGCTTAAGAAAACAGCCGAGGCAAAACAGCCGCTACTGCGCACAAGTTTGAACATATGTTTACTGCGACGCTGCGCAGAATTTGAACCTGCGAGTTTCCATTGTCCTGCCTTGTCGACTCATTTTATCGCCCGACGAGTGCAAACTGCAAAGCTATACGACAAGAACTGTCTGATTCTCCGGCCAACACTGACCTGTCTAGTGTCTACTATAATCCATGCTCTTCCGTTGTGTTCTAATGTCGTCAGTCGTCAAAAAAATTTGTTCACACTCAATGACGATACGAAATTCCAGAGGGGTAACTAGCCGAGGAGGTAGAAATTAGATATCCAAAGTTCGAGGCAAAATATATTGAAAACAGAATAGTTAATGTACTATAGAAATTGACAGAAGGTCACATACAGTCTATCGATCAGTGCCACTGTCGATGACCTTGAGTGACCTTGAACGGCAATTTCAGTTACCGGAATGCTTGCATAATCAGTATTTCAAAATACATCATAAATGACCACGACTATATATCTGCATTGAGACATCATCTAAAGACACACTACAGCTGCGCTAAATAAATCATTTGCTTACTTCTTGCACCAGCCTATTTTTTCCTCTCGGCGGACCTGGTCACAGAGGTCGAAGTGGCAACTTTCACCGCACAGCAGCAGAAAGAATCGCAACACTTTGGACTCTGTTATCACGACAGACCTGCGACAAAGCTGTATACACAGCGGCGTTGAAAACAACATGAACGAAGTCTCTCATCGCAGACAATACAGTTGACGTTCACACGTAACTGTTTTACTTTACTTATTCACCGAAGCCAGATTCGATGAAGTTTACAGTCGTCATCGTTACAACGGTAAATGTTGTCATTATTAGTCACAACAATGTGAGGAAATATTCACTTTTTCGATTGTTAAACGTAGAGAAAGACCAAAACACTAATAATAATCGATGTGATAAAGCGATAGGCGCTCGCACCGTTTAATCACACCCACAACGAATAACGAATAACGAGTCTGGGATAATGCTTGTAATTACCACCAGCAGAAAGCCAAGAGAAAGATAATATTGAAAGACGTAAACACAAAACACGTTTATCTAGCTGTATTAGAGAGTGACCAAAACACTGATAACAATCCGATATTGCTGGGCAATCAAACGAGATTGAAATAATGTTAAGTACTGAACGGCCCTTGGAGGACATAGAGCTAACGGGATAAAAAGATGGAAAGAGTATGATATCGGAACAACCGTGTTCTGATATACACTGAATAAGTGGCAAAATTGTAATTATAGCTAAACTGATGTTCAATAGTCAGTTTAATGCATGGGTGTTCCGATATCGTACTCTTGCCGATGTGCACTGTGCATGTGTTACAGCTGCTGCTAGCGACGTCCTTCGCAGCTGATGTTGGATCGCGCTCCAACATCATTGTCCTCAACAGACGAAGTAAGAGCGTTCTTCTTACTTCCTTACTTTGTCGTAAGGTTACATGTAAAATAAAACTTCTGTGTAAGCTATGCAAACGCTGTTACAGCTATAGCTATCGTGGGCATGTCTCTGCCTTTTCGTCTATCTGTCACGCACTGGTATTGCGTCAAAACGACGCAAGCTAGGATCGCAAAATCTTCACCGACAGAGAGTCCTATGATTTTGCTCATAGCTTTTTAAAGTTCATCCAGAAATTCGAAAGGGTTCACTCCGAGCGAGGGCGTTAAATGAGAATGGACTAGGACAAATTTGCGACTTTCGGCCTAAGTCGCAGTACCTCAGAAACGGTGGAAGATCAGATTAAGGTTGCTAAATAGTCACTAATAGGAAGTCGCATATTCGCTTTCGATTGGTACCAAAATCAAAGACCTTGGATGACCTTGAACGGTCATAACGCAGTCTATATTGCACAATACACGTGCTTTTCCGAGCCCACCATGAATATTTGAATGGAGACAGACCCCCACTATCAGCAGCAAAAAAGCTTCTGGCAAATTGGTCATGCCGATATTCGCGAGATTTCCCTGTAGAGGGGCGTCAAACGACAGTGGGGTGGTCGAAAACGGCGATTTTCAGTGCTATGATTACACGAATATAATAGTTATACCGGGTGATTCATAAAAAGTAGACTCATGCCAGTAAGTTAATAACTTCACAAAGATTCGACCTCATCTCAAACGCCACGCTGTGTAACGCTACACTACCTTGTGAGATTACTATTTCACGATGTACACTATTAGTTAAAAAAAACTTTCACGCAGCGAAGTGTTTGAGGTGTAGGCCTAGTTGGATTCAAAGAACTTAGATTATTCTAAATAAATTCTTTGGTTGGCTCTTTGATGATCACTTTATTCAAAAAGTTACTGCTGAGTGTGCGTGTAAAATATTTAGCAAAATTGCTTATTTTTGGACCGTCTGATATGATATGATACTTCTCGCTGGAGCTAGACGAGGGGAACATTATTATCTCGCCAGTTTTGCGTCAGTTGCACTGGCTCCCTGTTCAGAGACGTGTCGACTTCAAACTGGCATATGCTTTGTCTTCTCCTCGTTGTCCGGCAAGGCACCTCCGTACTTGGCCGACGACATACACTTGGTCTCGGAAGGTCTTAGACGCCGGCTTCACTCGTCCACCTACAGATCGTGCGCCGTTCCACGCACACACAACACATTTGGCGACAGAAGCTTTGCTGTTACCGGGCCACGTGTTTGGAACAGCTTCCCAGCACACTTGCTCGACGAAGACATTACTTACAACAGTTTCAGGCGTGAACTTAAGACGTATTGGGTTTAATGTCGCTTCCGGGGCGCAATGCGACATCCTGCTTAATTGCGCTATAGAAATACTTCTACTGAACTGAACTGAACTGATATGTATGAAATATACGAAACTTGTAAGCACACGGCTACGTATATCAGGCAGAAATAATCTGTTGTTCGTCGTGTTTAGGGGTCTGCTCTCTAGAGCCAGTGTCGGGTCCATGTCGTGCCTCAATTATTCGCTGGCATTATAACCCGACCACGGAGCGGTGCCAGACGTTCATCTATGGTGGTTGCCGTGGCAACGAAAACAACTTCCCGAACGAAAGGAGTTGTTTACAGTTCTGCATTGGTCGGCCTATTGCACCGTTTTCCAGAATATCCAGATCGAGGAAATGCGAGATCCGTTAAGTTTATAGAGGCCGCTGGCAGCAACTTCGTATCTTGTACTTCTGTTGGCTCTGTGTTCGCTGCAGCGTATACTAGCCGGTCTTTCGTATCAAAACACTAAGCACTGGTCGAATGAAAACGCAGGACAAAACAAGTCCGCAATAAAATAATACGGCTTATATCTCATCCTGTTCACTTCGCTTCATTTGCTGTGTCTGTCACATGATTGAAATTGCAACTGACGCTGGAGTGTACTACTAACAAACAAGTAGGCTTAGACGATATTAGACACGGCAATGAATCAAAGAAATCGTAAAGACCTGGACCGTTCATCTGCAGCCCATCAGCTTCTTTATACCAGCGTAATTTTACTTTTATGCATCGTACATTTCTTGTTGTAACAGCAAAAAGATGGTTAAAATCGATGTACATTTACGGAAGTTATCGCAAAATTAAAACCGGGGTGCCGCTTTTTTGGACCACCCTGTAGAGTCGACCGCCAATGAGGCGGCAAGTGCTTCTCGCGCTTCTGTTGTTGTTGCTCCGACCGCGCGGAACTCACTTTCAGTGAGTGAACACTAGATGTGCTAACAGGTTTATTCTTTCTACACTGTGTCCCAAAAAAAACGACACTGATGTTACACACTATAGATTTAACCCACATCAACCGATTTCGGTAATTTTTGGCAGAGATGTTGCCGAGAGAGTATGCTATTGAATGGTGATTTATTATCCCACCTCTCCTAACTAATGTCTCTGCACTACCTAGGGAAACATGAACC
>Ga0209679_1001154_pt1 | contig 10893 bp, 8 predicted proteins | sample WorMetHEROISLAND_4_FD_187408 | JGI IMG/M metagenome (GOLD analysis project Ga0209679, IMG submission 187408) | Marine gutless worms symbiont microbial communities from Max Planck institute for Marine Microbiology, Germany - Olavius sp. 2 HERON... ...
TGGATTTAATGCTGCTGCTGCTGCCACTCCAGCAGTGTTTCAGCTGACTAATGGTCGAGGCAGAGTTCTTGTGTTTTCTGCTGGGCATTATTCATCAGGCGTGCCTGGTGAATGGAGGGCTAAAGATGATCGTGAAGGAGTCAACATTATTGACGTAGATGATCCAAATTCATCTGTGCCAAAACTTAAAAAACAAATCGGTATGACGAGACATGAAACATTATTCATTTTGTATTTACGTGAAGCATATTTAACATAATCTGTATCATTCCATATCCTTTTTCTGAAAATACAGTACATTATTATATTTTCTCGTTCTGACAGTGTAATCTGCTCTGGCAGCAGTGCTTGCATGGCTTCTCCTAAAACACATTCCTTTTACATTACATTACATGATAATTTATAGTTTTTCAGCAGTAGAATGCATTAAAATCATATTTATGTGTGTATTATAGTTTTTGTGTGTAATTTTTACAAGTGATACAATTATTCATAATTTGTGCATACTCTAATGACCTTAGAACACATGCAATAAAATCGTGTTTGTGTAATGTGTATGTCTGCAATGCTTTTTCTACGTTATCTGTACATCGCAGTGAGGAAATGTCCTGACCTGTGGCAAGGAAATGTTCAGATGTGTAAGGCCATAGTTACACATAAAATAAAATGTTTGCAAAAATGTTGTAAAAATGTTTTAGAGTTTTATTTTGTGTAACCCCCTCTACAATTGTTTTAACAAGTACTAAAGGTACTATGGATCCGGAAGACGCCTGCTCGCTTACTCACTCTAATATATGTCTATGGTAAGCCCTGCCTGCCGCCTGTGCATAAATGTTCGTCACTATGCTCCCACTGCACTGCACAGTGCACATCATGCTGCAGCAGGCCGCTTTGCTGGACGCTGCGCTACACGCACTGCGCCGGCAGTGTACTAGTGAAGGTTCAGTGCCAAGTTGAAAATCGATAATATGAAATGAACTTTGATAATTACTCATTAATTAAAATTAATTTAAAAATCTGAGACGGTAGATCTGAAGAGAATATGAGCACAAATGTGTGTGCAAAGTTTTGGTGCACTTTGCTGTGTATTAAGAAAGCGTTAGGGTTTTTTAGGGAACTGATTCCAACAAGAACAGCTAGAGTAGCGTTTTGGGACCCACCTTATGGGTCTAAAAATGTTTTATGCTAAAACATTTGCAAAAATGATGCAAAACATTTTTGTAAATGTTTTAGCATGTTGAACACATGTTGAAGATAGGAGGTGGTTACATGTAAAATAAAACATTTGCAAAAATGTTTTAGAGCCGTCGACTTCCCACTGCTATGCTGTGGATGTAAAAACGTTGTAAAAATGTTTTATTGTTACCTGTAACCACCGCCTATCTTTAACACTTGTTCAGCATCCTAAAACATTTACAAAAATGCTTTGCAACATTTTTGCAAATGTTTTTAGTGTAAACATTTTAATGGGGAAATGTCCGTTCCATCCAGTTGCTCAACTAATAGCATCAAAGTGCTGAAGAATTGGCATAATGTTTATCTAATATTGTATAATTGTATAATCATTGGTCTGATATAATTGTGAAGTGTATATTGTAGAGCTACATATTGTAGTGATCCTGTGAAAGACAATGTTACGGATTGTGTTTTCAGATCGCTTCAAGAACCCTGGTGATGTTGTTGTTCTGTCGATTCATTGGGGAGGCAACTGGGAATATCAGGTCGATAAACGTCACCGAAAATTTGCACACGCTGCAATAAAGAGTGCTGGTGTTGACGTCATTCATGGACATTCGTCTCATCATGCAAGAGGTACTTGCATTTCATTTGTGCAAGTTTTACTTGAGTCACTTTATTGCAGTCGTAGTGATGCTGAATTTTAACTGACTAATCGGACACCCTTAGCAGGTATTTAGTTCGTCAGTGTTGATTGATGTCAACAAAAGTCCTATAATGTGTATTAGTTGCAAGTCACACATATGCTTTAAAAGCTTTCAAAGCTTAAGATTTTCATCATTGTCATCATCATCATCATTTATTCGCCGGAAATACATATACATAAAAACTAAATAGCTCTCTGTACTCACTGAATTTCCATGTGCCATGCACTGAGTCAGTGTGTTATCTTGCGAGTTCAGACTATTGTGATACAGAACTGCGTTTCACCCAGTTTGTTGTACACAACTGGCGTTCCATTATTTCTTTATTTCCTGTAATTTGAGGGAACGGTGTTGCCATGCATCCCATAATCCCATAGTCAATCCATAATTGACTGTTCTGTGTAGTGTTGCTGAAGTTTGTTTGTGTTTGTGGCAGGAGTTGAAGTGTTTGAAGGGAAGCTGATTCTCTATGGCTGTGGTGATTTCATCGACGACTATGAAGGAATTGCCGGCTACGAGCATTTCCGTGGGGATCTGTCGCTGATGTATGACGTTGAAGTCGACATGGCAACTGGTCAGCTAACAGCACTAATAATGACGCCGACACGAATTCGCCATCTGCGTGTTGATACATGTCGCGAGGAAGCCGACATCGACTGGATGCATAAAACAATGTCACGCGAGTGTCGGCTGTTTAGCTGTGACGTGAAACGTGTTGGCAACAAACTGCACCTTGTTTTCTGAGAAACTGCTGCTATTTTTTTGCCATTTCTTAATTTATGACAGTACCATAACCCTTGTTTGCACTGCTGGTCAAGTTACCATTTGCTAGTTGTTGCTGGTATTTGACAACATCTCGTAGATCACCTGTGCAACATTAATGTTTGATATCCCGTATGGCATGTTATTACCTCCGCCGAACAAAGGAGGTTATGTTTTAAGCTCTGTCTGTCTGTCTGTCTGTCCCACTTGTCCACTAACTTACTCAAAAGTTATAACAAATTTTGATGACATTTTTTGGAGAGGTGGGGTGAGTGAGTGAGTGAGTGAGCAGAGTTTAACGCCCCACCCGACACAGTATAGGTCATTTCGGAGGCGGTCTTCACAGCCAATCACTTGACTGATACTGGCAAACAAAGCAGTACAGGAAAATAAACATACAGTAACTAGAGCTGTCTAATTAACGCGTTAATTAACCCGTTAAAGAATTAATCGCGATTAAAAAAATTAACGCCGTTAAAAAAATTAACGCACATACATAAATTCTATGAAGCAGGAGTTCCAACATGCAATTGAACTGCGGTTATTTGACGATCGAATAATATTCAGTTAATTATTAACAACAAATGTCGGTTAATTTGTCAGTTGTGCATCATTGTTTGATGACAAGTTCGACAGTGGTCGCATCTTGTAGATGAGTCGTGAACAACAAGACGTGCAGTCATTCGCTGACGGCAACCTACAACATGAACTAGACTTGTAGAATGGATGCATTAATTAACGCGTTAACGAGCGATTAAAATAATTAATCGCGCGATTGACGCGATTAAAAAAAGTAATCGTTCGACAGCTCTAATATGAATATGAAATTTCAACGTCCCACTACATCAGTGAGTGAGTGAGCGACACTATGGTCAGTTTCAAGACTTCTTGGCACACACAGCAACACTACTTCAGTTCTATCTCTACGTAACTCACTGTCATGATTACCCAGGCCAACTCAGCCTTCTATCCCTTCAGGCTCGGTAAAGGACTATCACCTAAAACTGACATGTCAAAGGCAGTCGGAGATTATATAACAGTAATAGTCAGGACAATTTTTATGGTGCTGTTATCACTGCACAGCCATTGTGACAGTTCATTTGGTTAATATGAAAAATGCAGAACACGCCAGGTGGCTGCCGACCTTTGGACCAACTGAATCGGCTTGGGCCACTAGTTGGCCTGAATAGGCAGCTGTAGTGTCTACATCTACCACTGCCATTTATTACTACTCAGCCGAAAGCTGATGCTCATTTCACCATCCCACAGAGGGTAGAAGGCTGAGTTGACCTGGTTGTCTGGTTACATACTAAGATAGTTTACCTGCCTGCAGACAGTCACCCACCCCAGTATTATCCGGGCTCAGCACAGAATAACTTCATTGATCGAGATCAAAGTATTACTACTATGCCAAACAGCCAACCAGGCGGTTAATTACAAGAAAATCTTACGATTATCTTAGGATGTGATAACGACTTAACGATATGTCGTAAGTCAAACTTGCGATAAAGTTAAGATGTTGCTAATTATAACTAGAAAAAGTTGCACTCGACGGTAGCATCGAGTGGTGTGCGCCTCCGTGCGATGCACCAGTGACAAAAGTTTGGCGAAAATCTATCAATAGATACTGGAGATATAGTGGAAACATGAAAATCTGGGATGCATTCGGTCATGCCGTGACCTTGAACTTTGACCTTTTGACCCCTAAATCTAATCAGTTCATCTCTGTCCCAAGATGCACCAGTGACAAAAGTTTGGCAAAAATTGGTCAACAGATACTGGAGATATCGCGGAAACATAAAACTACCACGTGAATCACGGATGCATGGACGGTCGGATGCACGGACGCACGCACGCACGGACGGACGACCCGAAAACATATAGCCTCCGCCGGCGCCTACCGGCGGCGGAGGCTTAAAAACATCTTATGATAATCTTACGACAAACTTACCACGAAACTTATGACAAATATACAAATAAACAAAACAATATTGAATATATATCGCTCTGTGTGTAACGACGTCTCTGACTGGTCGGTTATAAATAGAAATAAAATCGTAATTAAAAGTTGATATGTCGTAAGACCGTTGTTTGCAATTTACTTATGATAATGTAATATAAATCATACGATATCTTTAAGTCGAGAACTTACGATTAGACTTGGGACTGAACTTAAGATAATCTTACGCTAAATCTTAAGATGTTTTTGTAATTAGGCCCCAGACCTTAACAACACCCACCGTACCTTAATAACACCTGCCATACCTATACCTTACAGGCTGCTTTCAGTGCAATCAGTAAGTAACAGCTTAGTGACAGCGGCAAATGCAGTAATCAAACGTCAGGAAACAAAAGCTGCTGACCTCGGTGGTGTTGGGCAGGTCAATAGCTTTGTCCTGCAACTCTTGCGAATGTTTTGAATGTTTGCCGACGAGCGAGTGATTTTCATCTTGTAACCGTGTCAACTGCACAAAATCAACAGCAAACATTGTTTTTACATCGCAACAAACTCAGTTAAAACTGGGGCTGTGCAACGATTAAAATTTTTAATCGTGATTAATCTTGCGATTAAATGTCTAGTGTCTAATTAGCCTGTTATCTAATTTTTGTCTTTTTTGTGTCGTTATTTATAATTTGTTCTTATATTACTATCGTATGGTGAAATAAAGATTTTCAAATTAATCTCAGTTAATCGTACTTTAAATCTTACTCAAAAAATCGTCTGTGGAGTGTTTTTAGGTTTATATAAAACAACTGTAAGGTCACATTTAGAATACACAAATCAAGTTTGGTTTCCACATGATTTGGATAGAACAGAGAAAATGCAAAAACTGGCAGTTAAATTAGTCACATGTGGAAAAATATGTCCTATGAGCAATGCCTTAGATCACTTGAACTTCCAAACTCATAGCATAAGTAAGTAACGTAATGCAAAACAAGACAGTTACGTTCTATAGGAGCAAGAAATAGGTGAATTATCAATTACTCAACTGTATGAACGATTAATTTTAATCTTACGACAAAAAATTAATCGTCTGAAAAATTAGTGCGTTAATCGAGATAGTTAATGTGATTATTTCCCTAGTTAAAACATAATTGTTGAGAAATGTCTGCTGTGACACATCAACGATGTCAGCTGGCTTTTAGGCAGCACTGTCTAAAGCTGTGACACTCTGGTCAGTTTCAAGATTTCTTGGCATTTTCTGCCAGGATTTTGTCTGCATTTTTCCGTGGTAGATTTGTGGCACTGTTTTCTGTGCCAACAGCAGCAAAATTTCCGACGCCAAGAATAAGTAACAGCAGGAACACTACAATCAGACAGACAGGTAAACGCTTAATGCTGCTCACTACAGGGTGAAACATGAAAAATGTACAACACGAAGCTTGGCTTTTACTCGCAAGAGTTCCGACTTTACACTGTTATATGCAGCTACACATACATACAGGTAAAAGATGTTCAGGGTGGCGCAAAAAAGTAAGCCAACAACTTACAAAACTTCATAAAATACCGACCAATTTTCAACATTCGGCATAGTAAATGAAGAGCCTGCAGAAAATGTATTTGCTTTAAAGGACTGCTTCAAAGTACGTTTTTAACTCAATTCTAATTCTAATTCTAAGAAGTGAGGGAGTGAGTAGAGTTTAACGTCCCTCTCACTTCGGGGACGAGTCTTTCCAGGCAATCACTGGCACTGGTATTAACAACCAATAAAAACTACACACACAACATCAAATACAGTGACCCTAACTACTATCTATCTTAACTAAAATACACACAAAAAAAAACACAAAAACACAACGAAGCCCCTAGTCTCTAAATCTACATAAGGAAACGGGCGTGACTAGGGGTTGGCTCCCACAGAGGGCAGAGTCGCCAATTCCTGTCGGCGTTGGGAACGCCGCCGCGATACCCCCTCTAATTCTAAGAACAGAATTGCAGAACAGATCTACACGTCACCTCTTTCTGAACCTCTTCTCGGTTCTCTGTCAACCATTGCTATAACAACACAAACATCATCGTCCGCAGTCAGTATACAGCAGGGTTCAGACACCTGGATAATACCCAAAAAAACCGGTAAAACATGTTGAAAAATACCAGCAAAAAACCCGCACCAAACTTAATTCAATTTGAGTTTGTGATGCCAGTAATAATTAAAGATTCCGTTATGTTTTAAGCTTCTAAAGACCAATAAGTAATGAATTTACAAATTTTTAGATAATCTAAAGTAATGGTGAATCTAAATAAAAGCTTAGCTGATGAGCTAAATCAATCAACAAGCTTCCCAACTGCTCGTTCGAACAAAAAAATCCAAAAACCCAATAAAGCCCAAAACCCAATAAAACCCCAAAAAAACCCAGTGGGTTGGGCTTTTTAAAAAACCCAGGTTTTTCTATACCTTGGTACACAGCTGTATAACATCTGCCTCAACTCGTGCTTTTCACTCCCGAAGTCTGTGTAAGATTCTGTGTAGCGCACACGCCGGACATGTTTCCAACGAAGATTTTAAGACATCAGGTCAAGACATCACTGACCACTTCGGACACATCAGCAGAACATCAACATTTGAAATTGTCTAAGAGCTTCAGCAGCAGGGACACAGACACCAGGAAGTGATGCGACATACCATCTCGCTCTCAACAGTCAGAACAGATGTTAAGCTGCTTAACGTTGAAATTACAGTATGACACACGACACTGGACAGGCAGAGGGGAGAGGCAGTGGAGATGTCAACATGACTAAGAATTTGAGATTTCAGCATCCAACAACATCAGTGAGTGAATGAGCGAGTAGCTGCTTAATGGCACATCTGCACAAAATAGGCCATTCGGCGACTTACACGTTCAACTGTCAACATTTTTTGGAAAAAAAACACAAAAAAAACAACTGCAAGAAATCAAGCAAAGTAACAACTCAAAGAACCTAAATGACAATAACGAAACTACCTATGCACACACAAACAAATTACTGACAAAATATTCACACACCCACACACTAACTAGTTATACAAAACTAAACTCTGGTTTAGGTGCCTTTTACATCATCAAAATGAATCTGGCCTATTCTACAGCTCCCGGGGCCGCTACCTCAGTGACTTGCAATGATTAAGACTGTATACTTTAGGTATGAAAACTCAGTGGTTAAGTGGTCATGGGACTAAACATTTATCAACATTTATCTATTTATCTGCAGTGTAAACAAGACATAAGTAGAGTACCAGCTCGATAAAGAGTTCTTGTTGTGCCTGTACCAGCTGCTGTTTAACAACGAGGAGAAACCGGTCAGACTCTCGCTGCTTGTTATCTAGCATTGTGATCTGTTTACAACACAGCAGCTGCTAATTAAGTAAGTAAGTAAGATTATTTCTAGATGGCACAGTTAAAATAGTTCACACTGCGCCATTGCCCCCCCCTATCCACACAAAAATGTCTTTAGTGACCGCCGGAACCGACTGTACGGTAAGTCAATATCTCTGAGATGTGGCAGTAAACTGTTCCACTGCCCGGGAACAGCAGCTGCAAAAGCTCTGTCATCAAAGACATCGGCTGCCCAGACGCAATGCCTTTCAACTACTCAATATTAACAACATTACATTATTAACAATATTACTTAATTCATGTATTAATCCAGCCACTGGCTGCAATACACAATAAACCATTATTATTATTATATACATGTCAAACTGCACCACAACACAGACTATTGCCTATCCATTTATATGACAAATAAATTCCCCAAAATAACTAGACGATAACTTGACTACCCAAGCATCGACACATATGCCTCCCTGCACCAATAATTCACTCAAATATATAACCTCGCTGTGACTTAACCTTGACCCCTTGACCTTTAAAATCTAATCAGTTCATCTGTACCCTCAGCTACATCATCGACGGAAGTTTGGTGAAATTCTGTCTACTTGTTGGTAAGATGCCGTGCTAACAGGAATAATGCCCAGACAGACGTACAGACATCACACTCAAACGGACAGCCCTAAAACATAATGCCTTTGACACACCTACTGTCGGAGGCATAAAAATACTTTAACAATCAGTGACAAGTTCAATTATTGGTGAAATTATGCAGCAGAAGGCAGACCTGTTGTTTGGTTTGTTCAGATACGGTCTGTAAATTACTCTCCAGCTCAGTGACATAATTCTGCTGCTTGTTCATTGCCTGTCTTTCAAGTTCCAGTTGGTGTTCAACGGCGCGAAGCAGAACTAAAGCTTGTCTTTCACTGGCTTGAGCTGCCTGCATCTGAGACTCATAGTGAGCACAGAACTCGCAACGCTCGGCAATCTTATCACGAGCAGCACTCATCTGCATAACATACACAGACACCACAACTGACATAAATAGATTACACATCCACCTGTCAAGTCATAAGTGGCTTGTCAAGTCTGACTCTCTCTCTCTAGTCGGGTGGTTGTGGATCAACGCAGACGACCACAAGTCCATGCCAGGCTTCACGGTCTTGTGACACCTCCACGAGTTCATCGGTCCTCATTCTAGTCAGCCTCTCGATGTAGTCCATGTAGTTTAGTTGAGGACGGCCACATCTTGTTGTGCCATGAGTTGGCTCGTATAGCGCATAGCTACTGGCATGTGGAGAATGTGTGTTTCAGAGCATGTGACCAAGAAAGCGCAGTTGTCGATCATGAACAAGTCTGACTATTACAGCATATTTCTATTCAAAAATGAAAACTGACTTCAGTGCACTGACGTTGTTGGCGGAGCATATGGCATGTAAAAATTTGCAGTCTGGTGATCTGCAAAACTTTCTTTCTCAAGTATGAAATGTTAAAGTTCACTCGATGTCAATGTTTTCACGCACAAAAACAACGATATAATTCTTTGTGTTTCCTGCACAAACACATCAACACCCCAGATGGCACTCTGCCGTGAAATTACGGGAATCCGTGGGCAGATAAAGAGTGAATGGTGTAAAAGAAAATAAAATCAACCGATAACCTCTCTCTGTAGCAACTGCCACTCGGCTTCACTCACAAGACGTTTGACGTCAACTGAAATCGGTGCAGTTCTGCTCTGCGTGTGCGTTGACACTGCCTCGCCGTCAGCTGTCACAGCAAACAAACTATGTACAACAAGAGTGCAGGGGTCCCAGCAGGGCAAAGTAGAATTTCAGGGCCAACTTTTTGCTAAATTTCAGGACAATTTCAGGACATTTTTCGACAACAAACAGCTAAATACACACAGTAAACGCATACTTTTTTCTCTCACAAAAATCATTCATGAACACCAATATTGAATAATGCAGTCATAGTACTGTTAGCAAGACCACAGGAGTGTCAACATCAACAATATCCAAGTAGTAATGACTTGTAGTTGTTAAATGGAAACAGTTACTACGATTGCATGATGCAAAAAGAGTCAATGTAGAGAAACTCAAGACTAATATAGACACAGTTCAAGTCAATTTCAGGACATTCTTGACAAATGAGTAAAATTTCAGGACAATTTCAAATTTCAGGACAATTTCAGGACACTTTTGAAATTTCAGGAATTTCAGGACAGCTGGGACCCCTGAGATTTTGTGCTGACAATGTCTCACTGACGGCAGCGTTGTACACGTCACAATGACGATAACACTCAGCCTACAATCAGCTGTGCAGTGGACTAAGTATATACAAAAACTGGCAGACATTTCAGTTCTGTGTCAGACTAACAGGGTTTAGTAGTATAACTTACCATTCTGTCTATATCATTCAAGTATTGCATTGTTACAGAGAGCTGTTCATGAACAAGCAGCACGTTCACAGCACAGTATTATGCTGACACAAAATGTCAACACGCACACAGGCTGCTTCTCATCGCAGCGATACGGCATGTCTGCAACCACGTCTACGCCAAGCTGTGAGCAGAAAACTCTGACATTTTTTGGAGAACTGCCAGATCCAGCAAAATCATTACCTTCGCTGCCACTTAGCAAGCAGAGAAGGTATTGCGTCTGTCTGTCCGCTGAGCAGTGGCTGCACATTGCATTAGTCTCGGCGGTGAAGGTAATGCACTGTATCCAGTGCTCTCTAGTTCTTGGTGTTTCTGACACAAACAGATCAGCTCAAAACCTAATCGGAGAGCTGGGGCCTGATTACAAGAAAATCTTACGATTGTCTTACGATGTGATAATAACTTACGATAATCGCAAGTCAAACTTGCGATAAAGTTAAGATGTTCCTAATTACAAAAACATCTTATGATAATCTTACGAGAAACTTTCAATCGTAAGATTTT